>Ga0172379_10001172_pt1 | contig 55169 bp, 55 predicted proteins | sample GrowelOW334metaG_FD_119756 | JGI IMG/M metagenome (GOLD analysis project Ga0172379, IMG submission 119756) | Groundwater microbial communities from an aquifer near a municipal landfill in Southern Ontario, Canada - Groundwater well OW334 metaG | ecosystem: Environmental > Aquatic > Deep... | reverse complement strand
CGCGTCTCTTGTGTTATTGTTACAAAGATTCAATCCCGATGGGATTGTGTTTCTTTAATCTTATTTACCATAAAAATATTTTCAAAACAACCGCAAACCAAATTTTTTCCGCAACACCGTAGGTGTTGTATCTTTGTAACTAAAAAGCCAAACATAAAATCTCATTCCCATCGGGAATGAATATTTTTGTCTGATCAATTTTCTTAAGGCTATATTAAAAACAATATTCAATCAATCTTTACTTTTTTAATATCACATCACGTTTATTTTTATACCTAATTAATATTTCATTTCCTAAATATATTATATAAAATTAAGTCATTCATCCGTTCCATTACAATATATATAATAATACTCACCGAATTAGTATCATCTTTTTGGTTTGTTCAACTCCATCGCTTACCAACCTATAAAAGTAAGTTCCACTTGAAACTGAACTCCCGTAAGCTGATTTACCGTTCCAAGTTGTATGATAATCGCCAGCTTCCATCAAACCATTAAAAAGAGTTATGATAAGTTGCCCTTCTAAATTAAATATTTCCAACTTTACATTACTGGCAGTGTTAATTGTATAATCAAAACTGGTTGACGGATTGAATGGATTAGGATAATTTTGAGCCAACTTTATATTCACAGGCACTCCACTTTCTCTTTCTGAAATATTTAGAGTTGTAGTTCTAACACATATGATATATGGATAAACTCTGGTCACCGAAGTGCTTCCATTCATAAAAGAAAAACTCCATTGGTCTAACGTGCTATCCTGCGGTGATGAACCGAGTACAATCAGTGAAGTTGAACCACCAGATCTTTGCCACCCTCCCGAAATCACTTTATACCCGGTTGGACACTTTAAACTCACATTAGCAATACCATTCGAATTAATTGTCACCCCATCTCCTTCAATATATTTTAAGTCTAGATTTTGTCCAATTAATAATCTTGGGAAAGATAGAAGTATAACCGTTAATAAAACAATTGATGATTTTAATTTACTCATGTTAATACTCTTTCATTTTATTTTTTTTGTCTTATGATAATGATCCGGAACATTTTTACTAACAGCACTACATCAAAGGAATGTACTAAAAATAACTACACCAGTTATAATAATTTAATTATTTATTTATGAATCAGTGCTAATTTTAATAAGTAACTTTGAACAAATAGCTAATTCTTAAAATCTAAAACCAAGAGTATTTCAAATTAACCGTCGTCGAAAGCGGTTGTGTTAGCATGTATAATATGTTGTGTCTAAAAATGAATGTTTTCCAAATAATTTATTCCAACTACTTGCAACCATAACAAATTGTTTGTAATCATGACTATAATAATAACGCTCATAACAGTAATACTTAATGTTCGTAATACCCTTATAAAATATTTTTACTGAGATTTCAAACGAATTGACCTTTTGGAAATATATTTCTTTGCATTTTTGTCTTAGTATTAAATCAGCATGTGAATCTTCTTCAGAAGGAGATAAAATAAAAATATAATTGGGATTTTGTTCTATACTAAGAGATTTCTTATTCAAAAATGTTTCAAAAACAATTTCAGTTTCTCGAGCAGGAGTATTACCATAATTTTTGTACTTTATCACAAAATTAAGTTCATCTTTTTCAGTCCGGTAGGCATTAAATTCTAATATTCCAACAATAGGCCTTGTACTATTTTCGAATATTTTATTTGTAGCACGATATGAAATTAACCAAGTGAACAATATTAGTAACATATTAATAATTGTTATTAATAACATCCAAAAATCAATATTATTAGTAATATTTGGAGCTTCGCAAATCATAATAATACCTTATAAATATTTCATTGTCTTAACTACATACAGCGTGGGTAATTCACGTATTCCAAACATTTCACTTTTTTGTTACTTAACATAGCATCTAGAAATATCTTTCCCCACTAAAAGTGGTTCAACATTTAAATTTGTAATTTAGAGACATCGGATGCTCCAACCGCAAAAGTTTTTAAAACCTAGGGTGTCTTTAAAGTAAATGATATTTAGTTAGTGCCATTTAGTTCTTTCAAATATTTTTCGCCTTTTGGTGTTAATGTATTTACAAAAAGCTGTACAATATTTTTTGTTTCGTCCCTCAGCGGTACTGCGAAAATATATCCATCATTATAAAAAGATAATAAGTTAGGAAAAACTTTAGAATTATAATCATAACCAGATATATGGATTATTTTTTCTTTCTGTTCAGGATTCTTCTTTATCTCAAGAAGAATTTTCTTGATTAATTCAGATTCGGAGTTCATAATAAACCTTTTTGATAATTTGAAAGTAACTTACAATTACTTAGTATTAAAAATTTAGTTAATTAAAGAATACATATATCCACTGTGCAGTAAATATCTATTCAAACATTTCATTTTTTCATCTTCCTCAAGCTATTAAAAATCTCTTTCCCCGCCGAAGCGGGGAAAGGTGTCTCTGTTCTTGTTCATTACATTTTTATGTTCGACTCGTTTACTATTGCGCCGGAGGTGTTGGCGTATCAGGTGGGGGAGGAGTATCTTCCTCATCCTTTCCGTGTGAACCGCCAAGGTTAAGCACTTCTCTTACCGCGTAGTATTGATTATAGAATTCAGAGTGTTCGGCTTTTAACGTTTCTACAAGTCCGTCTATCTGATCCTCCAAAATAACTTTGGCTTCATCAAACAAGACTCCCACATTTTTTGTTTCTACCGTTTTCCCTCCTCTAACCATACCGATGTTTCCGATGTAATTCTTAAAATCGGCAGCAAGGGTATCGAGTAAGGTTAAATCAGCTTCAACAACTCCAAAGTCAGCTAATTCGGATAGTTTGTCTGCCGCTAGAGCTTTAATGTTCCCGGCTTTTGTTACCAGTTCATTATCCTTCAGTTTTACTAACTCCCAATGCTTAAACTCAACAGACTTAAACAAATCCGTTAATTTATTTTCCGATGCGTAGGATTTAATTCCCGAGGCGACATGTAGGATAATTGAGATGAGATTTTCTTCCGCTTGATTTTTGGAAGATGAGAGTCCGGTGGCTCTTCCGCCACGGGCTTTTTCCGCTTCTTGGATTTCTGCTATTTTGCCCGATAACCGGGTAACAGCCCTAACCAAAGCAGGTCTTAACCCCGTAATAGGTGCGTTAGCAAGAAGAGCTTTCTCAACTGCTAACAGCATCCGGTAGTAATTATTATATTTCTCTTTCATAACAGCACCTTTCTTGATAATTAGTTAAATTATTTATTTAGAACAGGGACAGATTATTTTATTTAAAAGAGCGTTTTTTAAGGCAAAAACTGCCTTTTTGTCATATTTTATGTCATTTCTACAATGAATGGACTGTTTTCTTAAAAATCTGATCGATTTCTGATTTGATTGATGCGATTTCTAAAAAAAACGAACGATTTCTAAACTGTTCGGTTCGATTTCTTAGAAAAACGAACGATTTCTAAACCGGATGATGCGATTGCTAAAAAAAACGAGTGATTTCCGAATTGTTCCAATTGATTTCTAAAAAGGAACAAGCGATTTCTAAATCTTCTTTACAGATTTCTAAAACAGACCAATTCATTTTTTGTTACACAATTGTAATGCTAAAAGCCGGTAAGAGGGTTGGAGAAGTTACTTTATTAATCCCCTTATCCCTGAAGCAAACAAGGTTATTTTTATTTTATTGTTTATTTCCTAAGCCAAACTTACGGAAATATCTAAATAAATGTCAAATGAAATTTTTATTCACATGCTTACAAATAGCGCCGCCTTGCTGCGGCGCAAAATTATTACTATAGCTAATTCAAAAGAAAAAATGTTTTAACAATTTCGTTACTTGGTATATCCAAGTTGCGCATCCGGGTTTAAATTAGGAGATTCTATATCTTTAAAATAATTTACAGTTCCAACTTTCAGTTCAACAGTTGACGCGTCATCGCATACGATCATACTTTTGGGATGGAGTTGCAATGCGCTAACTGTCCACATGTGATTAACACCTTCTTCCACAACTTTTGCAAGCGCACGAGATTTAGCATGTCCGCTGATAACGAGTAAAATTTCTTTCGCATCAAGAACGGTCTTTACGCCAACGGTTAAAGCAGTTTTAGGAACCTTATTCACATCGTTATCAAAAAATCTTGAATTGGCAATGATAGTATCCATCGTAAGCGTTTTTACTCTTGTTAATGAGCCGAGAGAGGAACCGGGTTCATTAAAAGCGATATGCCCATCGGGACCAATTCCGCCAATAAATAAATTTATTCCACCACTTTTTGCAATTCTCTTTTCGTAGGTAAGGCATTCTTTCTCCAAATCCTTTGCATTCCCATTCAAGATGTTGATATATTTTTTATCAATATCAATATGATTGAAAAAATTGTGATACATAAAATAGTGATAGCTTTGCGGATGATTTTCCACTAACCCGACGTATTCATCCATATTAAATGTGGTTACATATTGAAATGAAACAACCCCTTTTTTATTTAACTTAATAAGTTCTTTATAGAGTCCGAGCGGAGAAGAACCTGTAGGAAGCCCCAGGACAAAGCGTTTTTTTGCGCTGGGTTGAAATTCAAGAATCTTTGCAGCAACATAATTTGCCGACCATTTGGAAGCCAACTCATACGAAGGTTGAATGATAAGTCTCATCTGAAATCTCCTTTATTGTTTAAATTAAAGTTCATCAAAAAGCATCTCGCAGCCTGGCGGAATTTCCGGTTTAACCAGTAACGTATCTTCCCGTAACATTGATACTTGCCCGGCATCCATTCCTTTTCTCTTCACAACGAATTTTTTTAACGCGTAGGATACCGGAGCCACTCCAGCGGTTTTGGCTTTGCTATAAAACGCAGCCAATTGTGCCGCTTTTTTTAAGACCGGTTTTGGAACAGCCTCTTTCGTATTATCTACACGCAATACAACATGAGAACCGGAAACACTTCTGGCATGAAACCAGAAATCATTTTGTTTTGCAAATTTAGTAGTCAGCAGATCATTATTCTTGCTGTCTTTCCCAACATAAACTTTATAAATACCATCTATAAGGAATTGTTTGAAATTAATTTTTGGTCCGTCAATATTTCGAGCTTCATTTTTCAAAGGGAAAGCTTTCGTAAATTGTTTTAACTCTCGCAGAGAAGAAATAGTAGCTACTTGATTTAATTGGGCAGTAACTATTTCCAATCTTTGCGCTAATTGAGTTATTTCTGTTTTTGCGCGTATAAAAAAAATCTTTTCGGATTTTGCCTTACTAAAATAATGATTTACGTTCTCATTTGGAGAGAGATTTTCTTTTAAAATGATTTTTTCTCCTATGCCATCTTTATAAATGTTCTCAATTTCAACTTCACTACTTCCTCTTGAGATACTCGGAAGATTGATGAGCAATAAATTTGCGTATTCGGTATACAATTTTTCTTTAGAACCTTCGTCAATCTTTTTTTTAATCGATTCGAGTTTTGCTGTTGTATAATTGAATTCCTTTTCTAAAAATTTTGTTGCTTGTTTCAAAAGCGACTGGAACAAATGAAACTGCATTTGCACCAGCAGATATTCATGAATGGCTTCTCTACAAGTATCAAAGGTTTTTTCTTTTTCTAGAATTTTGGCGCTTAGAAAAGATTCCGGTAAAAGTGAATATTCTTTTGTCGCATGATTAAGGAACAATCCTAAACGATTCTTATCAACTTCAGAAAGAATATCCGTGATAACGTCGCTAAAGGATTTTTGTTCATCACTTCTTAAAAGTATTTCAGTAATTATTTTTTTCCCAAAGTAAGGATGGCGGCGCTTAAATTCTGTTATGTTCGATAGGAGAGTTCCATTATCTATAAAAGAGAATGAGTTGGCAAATTCAAGATTATTTAATTCATCAACAATTTTGTCCAGTGCGTCTCCGGCAAAAGATTTAAATGTTTCAACTTGCCCGGTTTCCGGAATAAGAACCGCATTCGAATCTTTCCCGCGGAACAGAAAATAGAGTGAAAAGTTATCGAAAGAGAATTTTATTATTCGTTCAAATTTTGCTATTTGAATATTTCTCAATTCAGCGTTGTAATACTCTTCAAAAAAGGAGCTTGTATTTTTTTTTGCTCTATGATGAGAATCTCTTAATTGTAAATAGGGAAGTTGCGCTCCGGTGTGGAACTCCAAAAAAACTTCCTCGTCTTTATGGAAAAAAGAAAGGATCAGTTTGTTTTTCTCCTGCGAAAATGCATTTGAAAAACGGTAACCGGTCAAGTCGGTTCGTAATTCCTTTAGAAAACGTGTTAAAAAAAAATAATTATTAATCATTCAAACAAAACAATATTTAATAGTCCTTTTATCCCGCTCCCGATTGCTATCGAGACGGGAAATTTCTTTATCTTTCACAAAAATAATTAAAAACTTTTACTTAAAATAAATAATAAGAAAAAGGAGCTTCTTTCGTGAATATTTCTGCCAGCCTGCAAAAGGTTAAATCCGGGTTTCAGCCATCGTTTTGGGTTGCTAATTTTATGGAATTGTTCGAACGCTTAGCTTATTATGGGCAGGCAACTATTTTAAGTCTCTTTCTCCGTGATCATTTAAAGTTTAGTGAAGTTGAAGCCGGACAACTCTCTTCAATTTTCGGTGGATTGATTTATCTTCTCCCGGTTTTTGCCGGTGCTTTGGCAGATAAATTCGGATTTAAGAAGGCTTTTTCTTTTGCATTTTTTGTCTTAGCGATTGGTTATTTTCTTATCGGCTCAACCGGCATGGAAATGTTTTCTTCTTTGTATCCAAGAGAACATCTCTATTGGTTGTTGACCGTAATTTTGATATTCACAGCGATTGGTGGTTCATTTATTAAACCGAGTGTGCTTGGAACGGTTGCTTTATCGTCAACCCCGGAGTCAAAATCACTTGGATACGCAATTTACTATTGGCTTGTAAATATTGGCGCAGCGATAGGTCCGCTTTTAGCTTTTTTTGTTAGAGATTTGATCGGAATTCAATTTGTTTATATTGTTTCTGCCGTTAGTTGTACTTTAATGTTTGTTGCTACTTTAGTATTCTACAAGGAACCCGAAGCAAATCTTATTAGAAAAAGTGATGGTCTGTTAATCGTTTTTAGAAATTTATTTGTAGTATTAAAAAATTTAAAGTTCATGGTTTTTCTTCTCATTTTTTCTTTATACTGGTTGGTCTTTTGGCAAGAGTTTATTGTTCTTCCGTTTTATGTTGCTGATTATATTTCAAAAGAAGCTCCTATCGAAATCATTATTTCAATTGGTGCCTGGACAATTATTCTTTTTCAAATTCCGGTTAACCGATTAACAAAACATATTCCAACACGGCAAGCGATTGTTTTCGGTTTTGCTCTAGCCGCATTGAGCTGGTTGTTTATGTACCTTGCGCTACCTTTAGCAAAGGGACATGCTCTTTCACTCGGTTTTTTAGGAACTTATGATATGGCAATCCCGGTTTTAGCAATGGGGATATTTATTTTTTCGATCGGTGAACAAACTCAAGCCCCAAGATTTTATGAGTATATCGCCGACCTAGCTCCGCAAGGTCAAGCAGCATTGTTCCAAGGATATGCGTTTCTTCCAATTGCTATTGCCTGGGGATTTGGTGGTACGATCGGTGGGCTTTTGTATCATAATTTTGCAACTGTGGCAAATAATCCGGGGCTTATTTTCCTTTCAATATTCGGAATAGGCGTAGTTGCAACAATTTTAATGATTATTTATAATTTTATTTACAGAAAACCGTCAAAAGTATAATCTACTTTTGTTAGACTTTTTATGAATTGATATATTTGCAGTGATGAATAAATTATTACAAAATCTAAACGTAAAAAAGCTGCTTTATTTTCTAGGCAGTCTTGTAGTGGCGTTCCTTCTTTTTAATTATGCATTGATGCCCTGGTTCGTCTATTCGGCAGAAGTTCAGGTTCCAAAAGTAGTTAATTTACAGCAGGAAGAAGCTATAAAAGTTTTAGAAGATGCCGGCTTAAATGCAATTGTTGGAGATACAACTTTTGTGGAAACGGGATTTGCCAAAAACGCAATTATTCTTCAGAAACCACACGCAGGAGAAGTTGTAAAAAAAGGAAGAAGAATATTTTTAGTTCTGAGTGGCGGAGAACCGACTACTACTGTTCCGTCATTACTCGGAAAATCTGTTACCAACGCCCGCTTTGCGTTAGAAAGAGTCGGATTAAAAATCGGTGAAATAGTAGAAGTATCTTCTGATAATCCAAAGGATATCATTGTTTCTCAGCAGCTTCTTGCCGGAACGAAGATTAATAAAGGAACCCTCATTAATGTTAGCGTTAGTGCCGGACAAATTGAAGGACAAATAGAAATTCCGAATCTGATTGGAAAATCCCTTACCGAAGCGGAAAGAATCTTGAATGAAAATTTTCTAAAAGTTGGAAAAATTAATTATCAACCTTCATTTGATCTGCTACCGAATACGGTAAAAGATCAGTATCCAAGCCCTGGAAACCGGTTAAATCAAGGTGATGCCGTAGACTTATTCATCACCAAAAATGTTGAAACAAAAGAAGAAGTAAATCCGAGAGAACAATGAATCTATTAGCGCCATCTATTTTATCGGCAGATTTTTCAAATCTTTATCAACAGATCCGTATGGTAGAAATCGGCGGAGCAGATTTGATTCATTGTGATGTTATGGACGGGCATTTTGTGCCAAACATTACCTTTGGTCCATTTATTATTGAAGCCGCAAAACGTTGCACAAAACTTCCACTCGATGTTCATTTAATGATTACTTCGCCGGATGCGTTAATTCCAGAATTTGCTAAAGCTGGGGCAACCTATATAACCGTGCATCAGGAGGCGGTTCATCATTTGCATCGGACTATTCAATTAATTAAATCGTTAAACTGTAAAGCTGGAGTGTCGATCAATCCGGCTACTCCCGTTTCAACTTTGAAAAATATTTTAGAAGATGTTGATCTTGTTTTAGTTATGTCTGTCAATCCTGGTTTTGGTGGTCAACGGTTTATATCTTCTTCATTGAGCAAAATAGAAGAATTGAAAAATCTTCGCGAGAAGTTTCATTATTCTTATCAAATTGAAATTGACGGCGGTGTAAATAAAGACACTGTACAAAAAATTAAAGAAGCCGGATGCGATATTTTTGTGGCCGGGTCTTCAATCTTTCATGCTGAAAATATTACAGCAGCTACAACCGAATTGAAATATTCAATTCGCTAAATTTATCAAAGGATATATATGAGTTATGCATTAGTTGGAGGTAAAATTGTTACTCCATTTCGTGTTGTAAACAATGGAGTAATTGTTTTTGAAGATGGAGTTATTCACGAATTAGGAAAAGCTTCGGATGTAAAAATACCCGATAACTGTGAAGTAATTGATATTAGCGGCCACACCATTACACCCGGGTTTGTGGATCTGCTTGTGCATGGCGGAGGCGGCAATGGATTCGCAGATCCGAATGATGAAAGTATAAAAAGAGTAAGTGATTATTTTCTACGCAACGGTTCTACAACAATATTGGCTTCCTTATTTGCAAAACCATATCAGCAATTACTTGACGATCTGAATAGAGTTGCGACTTATATTGAAGATAATCCAGAGTCAAATATTTATGGTATCCACATGGAAGGTCCTTATTTAAATAAGAGCTTGAAGGGAGCTATGAACGAAAGTTATTTGTGGGAACCATCAGTCGATTCATGGGAAGCAATGTGGGAAGCGTCTAAAGGGTATATAAAAATTATGACCATTGCGCCTGAATTACCGGGTTCTATTGCAGTGATGCGCGCCGCAGCTAAAAGAGGAGTTGTTCTTTCAATCGGGCATTCAATGGCTACATATGATGAAATAGAGTTGGCAATTGATAACGGTGCGGCTCACGTAACCCATATTTTTAATGCGATGAAACCTTTTCACCATCGTGATGGTGGTGTTATCCTTGGAGCTTTACTTAGGAACGAACTGAAAATAGAATTAATTGCAGACAAACTTCATGTACATCCTGCAGTAATGGAATTACTGCTTAAATTAAAGGGTGCAAACGGAATCATCTTAATTACTGATTCTATTCGTGCTGGTGGAATGCACGAAGGTGAATACGAGTTTGCTGATCAAAAAATATTCATGAAAGACCAAAAAGCATTTTTGCCGGACGGTACTCTTGCCGGGAGCACCTTGACACTAAATAAGGCAATTAAAAACCTTGTCGAAACAGCTAATGCAAAGTTGACGGATGCTGTTCGAATGGCCTCGTTAAACGGCGCTAAAGTCCTTAATATTGAAAATCGAAAGGGAATATTAGCAGTTGGAAAAGATGCCGATATGGTTGTCATGAATAATCAATATGAAGTTGTAATGACAATTCTTAACGGGAAAATTGTTTATCATAAAAATCTAGAACAATAAATAGTTTTTAATTCTTGATTGAAGGGTTTCTTGAAAAAATACAAATTCGGAAATAAGGTGCTCGATTTTTCAACCCCTATATTTATGGGCATTGTTAATGTTACGCCTGATTCATTTTCCGATGGTGGAAAGTATTTTGAGCCTAAAAAAGCTGTTCAGCACGGGTTGTTTTTAGCTTCTCACGGAGCAGATATTATTGATATCGGCGGTGAATCTACACGCCCCGGTTCTGATGCTATTTCCGTCAATGAAGAATTATCTCGAACGATTCCAGTTATTAACTCTCTTTTAAAAAAGAAAAATGATCTGATTATTTCGATAGACACTACAAAGAGCGAAGTAGCTGAAGAAGCTCTCAAAGCCGGAGCTGTTATTATTAATGACGTTAGCGGTGGAACATTTGACGATAAAATATTCAAGGTTATCTCAAGGTCTAACGCGGGATTGATTATTATGCATATGAAGGATAATCCCAAAACAATGCAGGAAAATCCTACATATAAAAATCTTATAAAAGAAATTATTGCTTTTTTAGAAAAACAAATTGCAGTTGCTAAAAAACATAGAATTAATAAAATCATTCTCGATCCCGGAATTGGTTTCGGAAAAACTGTTGAACATAATTATAAAATTCTTAATCACATTGATGATTTTAAGCGACTTGGTTACCCGGTGCTTATCGGACTTTCCCGTAAATCATTTTTAGGGAAAACTTTAGATTTAAATCATGACGAACGAGATATTCCTTCGGCTATTATGGAAGCAGTATCGTTAGCAAGAGGCGCCTCCATAATTCGTTCTCACAACATGGAACTTGGTTTACTGACAAAAAAACTTATTACGGCACTTAACAATGTTTGAAATTTTTAAAATAGGATTTATCACCGTATCGTTTTTCGATTTGATCGATATGGCGATAGTTGGAATAATTTTCTATAAACTGTATTCTGTATTAAAAGGAACGGTAGCTTCTCAAATATTTTTAGGACTAATGCTTGTATTTCTCCTCTCATTTTTTTCTCAGATACTAAATTTGCGGGCAGTAAACTGGCTCTTAAAATTCATTACCGAAATCTGGATCATTGCTTTTATTATTTTATTCCAGCCGGAGATCAGAAGAATTCTAATGTTGTTGGCGAGAAGTCCTATTTTGCGCTTCGGTCAGAAAGGTGAAACACAAGAAGTTGCAAGCATAATTGCCGAGGCTGCATTCGAGTTATCTCAATTTCAACATGGCGCTTTAATGGTAATTGTAAGATCAAAAGGAATTAGAGGTATTTCTGAAACCGGCGATTTATTAAATGCCGTGTTATCGAAAGATCTTTTACGAACAATATTTTTCCCAAGAACACCTTTACATGATGGAGCCGTCATCATTAAAGGCAACATCATTGAGGCTGCACGCTGCACACTTCCGCTAACGTTAACTACGATGTACAAAGGTGAATCGTTAGGAATGAGGCATCGGGCCGGATTGGGTATTTCTGAACAGGCGGATGTCATTTGCGTTATTGTCTCGGAAGAAACAGGTAGCATTTCTATTGCAGAAAACGGTGTTTTAACAAGAGGACTTGCAAAAGAAATGTTGCGCCAAAAATTGATATATGTAGCACCGACAAAAAATAAATTTAAATTCATTCCTTTTTTTAGAAAGTTTATCAATCGATAAGTTACCAGTTACCGCGATTATTCCTTTTTATAATCCGGAAAATATATTTAGAAAAGTAATTGAAGATACATTACCACTTGTTGATTATCTTGTTCTTGTAAATGACGGTTCAACTCAGGATGTTACTGATTATTCAGTCAATGATTCAAAAATACACATATATAAACTTGAAAGTAATTCAGGTAAAGGCGCGGCGCTGAAAAGAGGATTTTCTGAGGCACTTGCTCTAGGAAGCCGATATATTCTTACACTTGATTCCGACTATCAACATGAGCCTAAATATATCCCGCTATTTCTTGATACTTTAAAAACTTCTAAGTTTGTTATCGGAAAAAGAAATATTTCTTTTCGTGCAATGCCGTTTATGCGAGTGCTAAGTAATACAATTACTTCAAAAGTTCTTTCAATTAAAACAAAACAAAAAATATTTGATAGTCAATCTGGATACCGCGGATTTGATACTTCAATTATACCATTAATTATTCCAGAGACTAATGGATTTGAAGCTGAAAGTGAAATGATCCTGCGGGCTGCAAAGAATAAAATTCCTATTTCATTTATTGATATTTCGACAAAATACGATAATCAAAAAAGTTCAATTAAAGCTTTCAATGCAATTATCAGTTTTATAAAAGTAATCATTAAATATTAAAATGGAGTGAAGCCATGAAACTACGGTACTTGTCTCATTCAGCTTTTCAAATAACAACTGAAGAAGGATTAAGCATTCTTATCGATCCTTTTTTAGATAATAATCCAAATGCACCGGTGAAATCGGATGAAATATTTGCAGACTTTATTGTTCTTACTCATGCGCATGGCGACCATCTTGGAGATGCAAAAAAAATTGCGAGGATATTCAATTCTCAAATTATTTGCGTTAATGAGTTGGGGGTTATTCTCGATGGTCAAGGATTTAACACGCACAAGATGCATATAGGCGGGAGCCATAACTTTCCCTTCGGAAAATTGAAGTTCACCATTGCGCATCATGGTTCATCTACCGAGAATTTACAATATGCAGGCGAACCGGCAGGTGTTTTATTATTTATTGAAGATAAGGTCATTTATCATACCGGCGATACTGGATTATTTTTAGATATGAAATTGATTGGTGAAATCGATAAAATAGATTATATGCTTTTACCGATTGGTGATAATTTTACCATGGGCATTGATGATGCCGTTAGAGCCGTTGAATTTGTCAATCCAGGTGTTGCCATTCCAATGCATTATAACACTTACCATATTATTGCGGCTGATCCGTTAGAATTTAAAGATAAAGTTGAGCAAAAAGGGAAGCAATGCAGAGTTATGGAATTTGGTGAAGAAATCTCGATTAATTAAAGTAAAATAATTTCCGATATCATCTCTTTTTATGTAACTTTAAAAGTAAAAGTAGTTTTTTCAGAAAGATAAATACAGAAAATAATGGGTAAAATAATAACCGTTGCAAATCAAAAGGGTGGCGTTGGTAAGACGACCACAGCTATAAATATTTCTGCTTCATTAGCAGCGGCGGAAAAAAATATTCTGCTTATCGATATAGACCCGCAAGCAAATTCTTCTTCCGGATTGAGCATCTCAAACCAAACTCCTTCAATTTATGAGGTGTTAATCGGTAGTTATCCAATCAAAGAAGTGATTATCCCCAGTTTTATGCCATTCTTGAATATCCTTCCATCAAATATCAATCTTGTCGGGGCAGAAATTGAGATGGTTGATATGGAAAACAGAGAAATGCTTTTAAAACAAAGGTTGGCGGAAATTTCAAGCGAATACGATTTTATCATTATTGATTGCCCTCCTTCGCTTGGACTTTTAACTTTGAATGCTTTGTCGGCTTCAAATTCGGTTCTTATTCCTGTGCAGTGCGAATATTTCGCTTTGGAAGGATTGGGACAACTACTAAACACTATAAATATTGTTAAACAAAATTTCAATCCTAAATTAGCAGTAGAAGGGGTCCTTCTAACAATGTATGATGTACGTTTACGGCTTTCACAACAAGTTGCCGAAGAAGTAAGAAAATATTTTGGTGAAAAAGTTTTTAACACGATCATCCATAGAAATGTCAGATTATCGGAAGCGCCGAGTTATGGAAAGCCTATCCTTCTGTATGATGCTGTTTCGAGCGGAGCAAAAAATTATATTGCATTAGCTTCCGAATTATTAGAACGAAATGGACAATTAAAAAAAGTTGTAAATTATGAATAAAATGAGAACCGGATTAGGCAGAGGATTAGACGCTTTATTAAAGCCTTCAACGGATGTTATTGCACAACCTCAAGAATTAGAGATCAATAGCGGTAAAAATGAATCGTTGTTGAGAATAAAAATCGAAAATATTTTTCCAAATCCGTTCCAACCAAGAATGCATTTTGATCAAGGTGCATTGGATGAACTCAAAGCATCAATTTTTACAAACGGATTAATTCAACCGATAACTGTTAGAAAATTTGGAGAAGGACAGTTCCAAATTGTTTCGGGTGAACGGCGCTTGAGAGCTTGCAAAGAAATTGGATTAATTGACATTCCCGCATACATTATTGAAGTCCTTTCAGATGATATTATGCTCTCGATGGCAATTATTGAAAATATACAGCGTGAAAAATTAAATCCCATCGAAGTTGGATTAGCATTTAAACGGTTAATGGAAGAATGCAGTTTAACGCAGGAACAAATTGCCGAAAGAGTGGGGAAGGATAGAACAACCGTAGCCAACTCAATTCGTTTATTAAAATTACCTCAAGAAATTCAAGACGCCCTTATACATGATGAAATAAGTATGGGGCATGCCAGAGCATTGATCAATTTACCGTCCCACACCATGCAGCTTGAAGCTCTTAAAAGAATAAAAGAAAATAGCTTATCGGTACGTAAAGTTGAGTCATTAGTAAAAAAAATGCTAACCGAAACCTCAACACAAAAAAAGATATTAACTCTTAAAACTCCAGGTGGAATTAGTAACTCAGCTTCATTATTGGCACTTGAGGATAAACTTAGAAAAATATTCGGGACAAAAGTAATTTGCAAAGTGAAACAAGACGGGACCGGAGATGTAACCATAGAGTTTTACTCTTCCGATGAATTAGAAAGATTAATAGACTTGTTTGACCTAATTGAAAAAAATTATAATTAAAATATTTCTTGTCATTTCGGTATTTCCGCTCATTTCGTCTGCTCAAGACAGGGTTGCAGTCGCAGATTCTAATGCAGTTGATACGACATTTGTGATGCAAAAATCGGCTTGGGGTGCTGTGTTACGCAGTGCGATTATCCCTGGCTGGGGACAAATTTATAACGAATCGTATTGGAAAGCACCAATTGTCTGGGGTGTTGGTGGGTGGTTTATATATAATTATATTAAGAATAATAATGATTATAAAAATTATCAAAGTCTTTATCTAAAGACACAAGACCTAATTGATAAAAAGTGGCGTGATTTATACAGAGATCAGCGTGATCTTTTTGCCATGTATTTTGTTTTTACTTATCTAGCAAACTTAGTTGACGCTTATGTAGATGCTCAGTTGTTTGATTTTTCAGTTACAGAAGATTTTTATCGTCAACAGCCGATGTTCAATTTTAAAATAATGTTTTAATCCAATGTCTGATTATTTAATACCTTGCCCCAAATGCAAAGCGAATAATCCACTTTCTCAAAGTGTTTGCAAAAAGTGTGGCACAATTATCAGGAACAGAGTTCCCAGTATTGACTTGTGGAAAATATTTGGACTTTTGATTGAGAATCCGAATGGTGCTTTCATTGAAATCTTTCATGCAGAACAGAAAAATTTTGCAACTATGGTATTAGCCCTGGCATTATTCAAAGTGTACCTTCTTTCCACACTATTATTGGGAGTATTTAACGAAGGGAGATTTTCGATAGTTCATTTTATTATTCTTTTTGCCATTTCAGTTGTCGTAATAATTTCAGTAGGATTTATTCTAAAAAAGCTGCTTAGAGAACAATTGGGAGAATTTCGTATAAAAGATTTTTATGCAGGAATCTCCTTTTCATTTATGCCACAATTAATAGGGTTGTTCATTCTCTTTGCGATGGAGTTTATTGTTTTTGGGGAGCAGCTCTTTACATTCAACCCTTCGCCATTTTTGATAAAAAAGAATTTCGCTTATCTTTTTCTGATATTGGAAATAAGTATTATTGTCTGGAATATTAATCTTACTTCTAAATTGTTTGCCTTCTATTTTAAGAAGAAAATCATATCAATTTTCATTTCACTTGTCTTTATCGGTCTAATTTATTTATCAATGAACATTTTTTTGTAAAAAACACCATGCCTAATACCTTTAGTGCTGACAATGACATTAGGTAAAGAGAAGTAATCCATTATATACAGTAAGATTTTACCTCCAATATAAAGTATATCCTCACGCTTAGAAATAATCTCACCAAATGAATTTTTAACCTCCTCGATTGATGAATTTCCTAGAAATTCTGTTATTCCAGCAATCTCTAATTTTGATATCATCGAGTTATCAATTTTTTCCGGTTCAAATATTTGAAGCTTTTTTCTTATTGCGGCAAATGTTGTTGGTGTGCCTGAAATTCCGATAATAGATTTGGGAGCAAGATGGTTTAGATTTAGACTACTGAACTCGTATTCTATTTTATTTTTCAATTTACGTTTTTCAATTTCAGATATCGGGTACCCAGAAATCAATTGATCCTTTAAAGTTACTACACCAACCGGAATGCTTTTCTTCTCAAGAATAACATCACTTTTACAAATTATGATTTCTGTACTTCCACCTCCAATGTCGAGGATAACAAAAATTTCATTACTATTTAATGATGACCGAACTCCATAGAATGCGTATTCGGCTTCAGAATCAGGCGGAACGATCTCGAGAGAAAATCCCGTTCTTTTGTAAATCCTTTCTTTTATTTCTAATTTGTTTGAAGCGTTCCGTAGAGCGTGAGTCCCAATGATAAAACATTCAGAACAAGCATATACATCTACAATTGCTTTGTATTCTAATAAAACGTTTTCAAGTTCTTGAATTTTATCTTCCGATATTTTGCCGGTTGTGTATAAATCCTTCCCAATTCTTGGCATTCTAATTTCTTCTCGAAGAGGAGTAACTATTTTCAGTTGGGGATCAATTTGGGCGACAAGGAGTAAAATTGTATTTGTTCCGATATCAATTGAAGCAATATTCATTTTTTTTCCATATTTTAGGCATCAAAATTAAGATTAATTCGTATGCAAAAAGTATCAAAAATATTTCAATATCTAAGTGTCGTTTTCGGAGCTATTTGGCTTGGCGCTAATTTCTCGAGGATCGTAATAACTTTTTATCTCTTTCAGGGAAATCATTTTCAATTAAAACCATTTATTACGGAAAATTTTCTACAGGTAATCTTTTTTATTCTGAATCCTCTTCTGTTGATAACTTCTATAACGTATGTTCTTTTTTTTCTGAGTCTGCTAGTCTTTGTAGTAAGTTCACGAATGAAACTTAAACAAAACGGATGGCTGTTTATTATTTTAATTTTAGTTATTACTTTAGCGCCGTTTGAGTTTTATCTTATAAATATCGATTATAAAATCTTTACCTCTGTGTTTTATTCGGCATTTGATCCAAAAGTAATTTTAGAAGCAACCATCAAACGGTATAAAATTTTCGGGAGTTTTCCGTTAATACATTTATTCTCTTTTCTTGCAGTAATCTATCTTTTTATCTTCCAGCCATTAAAGAAAAATGAAAATTAAAGAAAAAGAGTTTGAAGATGTTATTGAAGAACTGAAAGCGCTTGCCGCCCAATTGGGAGCAACTATTCGTTTTGAAAAAGGAGATTTTAAAGGTGGATATTGTCTTTTAAAGGATAGTAAAGTTATTGTTATCAATAAACTGGCAAATACTCAACGTAAAGCGATAATACTTTCTGAAGCACTTAAAGATTTAGGAGTTGAAAACATCTATTTGACCCCTAAAATCAGAGAAATAATTGATCAGATGAATGAGGAAAAATGAAAATAGTAGTTATTAATGGACCTAATCTCAATTTATTAGGCAAACGCGACCCAGAACAGTATGGAGCAATGAGTCTTGAAAACATTGAGACTTTAGTTGTTAATTCTTTTCCCGATTTTTCAATTTCTTTTTATCAATCAAACATTGAAGGTGAAATAGTTTCAAAGATTCAAGATGCAGAAAAAGAATTTGACGGTTTGATTATTAATCCTGGAGGGTATGCTCATACTTCGGTAGCAATCCATGATGCATTGAAGGAATGTAAAATCCCTAAAGTTGAAGTCCATCTCTCTCATTTAGCTCAAAGAGAGGATTTTAGACAAGTGATGATAACTGCTAAAGCAGTAAATGGTTATATCTCCGGATTCAAAGAAATAGGTTACTTGGCGGCTATTTTCACCATACAACAAATTTTGACTAAGCATGAGTAGACTACATGTTTTTAGTAGTATCGTTTTCATAATACAAGTTATAGGGAAGAAAAAGAGGATTTTCTTGAAGTATTTTTCTAATTCAACAAATATTTGTTGGTAATTAGGCACTTATTAATTATTTTTAGTGCAAACTTTAAGTGATGCTTATGAAAGATTTTAACCTTAAGAAGCTTTATTATTCAATAAGTGAAGTGAGTAAAATAACGGAGGTAGAACAATATGTACTTCGTTATTGGGAAACTGAATTTGAACAGCTAAAGCCCCAAAAAAATCGGGCTGGAAACCGAGTTTTTACAAATAAAGATATCCAGCTAATTCTTCAGATAAAATCTTTACTCAGAGAAAAAAGATATACTATTGAGGGAGCCAAGAATATCCTTTCGAATTTGGGAAATGAAAAAGAGTCGCCAACAACAAAAGTGATTCAGGAAGTGAAAAAGGTTGCTGAAACTGCTCCACTTAAGATTAACCCGAATGAGTTAAAAGAAATATCTGTATCGGAATTGTTAGAGATTAAATCTTCTCTTGAAAAAATAGTTCAACTTTTATAACGGAACGTAGCGCAGCCCGGTAGCGCACTACCTTGGGGTGGTAGGGGTCGCAGGTTCAAATCCTGTCGTTCCGACTAAAAAGGTACAAAGTTTTTTGTACCTTTTTATTTTTAAATCCTATTATTTTACAACTCATTATTTAATTTATTTTTATTACTTTTTACGATTTCAACTACATGGATAAACCAAAAAGTTTTTGTGGAATATTTGGAATTTGGGGAAACGATAATGCTTCTCTCATGACTTACTATGGGTTGCACGCACTCCAACATCGAGGGCAAGAAGCAACGGGGATACTTGTCCGAAAAGTTAATGGGAACAATAAAATTATTTTTGATATTGTGAAGGGGGAAGGGTTGGTTTCGGATGTTTATTCTGATGATAATCTCTGGGCCAACATCCTCGCCGGTGATGGAGCTATTGGGCATAACCGTTATTCAACAACAGGAGCTTCCGGTTCAAGGAAAAATATCCAACCGTTTGTGGTAAATTATCGAGATGGGAATCTTGGTGTTGCTCATAACGGAAATTTAACAAATGCAAAAGAGATTAGAAATACTCTGATTAATGAAGGAGCTATCTTTCAAACCACAAGCGACACTGAGGTGATTCTTCATCTAATAGCAAGAAGCCAACTTAAAAAGCAAGTTGAGCAAATTATTGATTCACTAAACAAAATTGAGGGTGCGTTCTGTCTCACTATTTTAACCGATACAGCGTTAATAGCCGCGAGGGACCCTTATGGATTTCGCCCTTTAGCTCTCGGGAAAAAAGATGGATGCTTTGTCGTTGCTTCAGAAACTTGTGCATTTGATATTAATACTATTGAATATATTCGCGATGTTCTGCCTGGAGAAGTAATTGTTATTGACGACGAAGCAAATAGAACCGGGATAATAAAATCTTACTTTTTAGATCTTAAGGTTGAACAAAAAAAACATTGCATCTTTGAATATATTTATTTCTCTAGACCGGATTCCAGAATATTCGGGCATAATGTTGACAAAGTTAGAAGACGTTTAGGTAAAATATTAGCGAAGAACCATCCGGTAACTGATAAGGATGGAGAAAAAGTAATTGTGATTAGTGTCCCTGATAGTTCAAATACTGCGGCAATCGGTTATCAGAACGAACTTGAAAAACTTAATATAAAATCAAAGTTAGAAATTGGACTAATCAGAAGTCACTATATTGGCAGAACATTTATTCAGCCGAAACAGCAAAAACGGGAGATTGGAGTTCGGATAAAATTCAACGTTGTTAAGGGAGTTATTGAAGGGAAAACAGTGGTTGTTGTAGATGATTCAATTGTCCGTGGTACTACTTCAAAACAATTGGTCAATCTCATTAGAGAAGCGAATCCGAAAGAAATTCATCTCAGAATATCCTCGCCACAAATTCTTTATCCTTGTTTTTATGGAATGGATTTCCCTTCATCCGAAGAATTGATTGCATTCAAAATGAAGAAAGATATTGAACAAATAAGAGAATATTTAGGGGTAGACAGTATTGAATATATGTCAATAGAGGAGCTTTTGGAAGGAGTATACGAGGAAGACAAAAATAATTTTTGTACAGCTTGTTTTTCAGGGAATTACCCGACTGTAGTTGATACTTCTTTTAAAAAAGAAATTTATGAGAATAAATAAGCTATTTTTAATCATACTTGTCTTTACTTCTTTTAAGATTTTATCGCAGGATGTTTATTTTATAAAATTTAAGGAAACCCCTGATTTGGTTTCACTTAAACTTTCAATACAAGAATCATATTCAAATGGTTACGGCAATAAAAAAATCCAATCAAATGAAATCACCGTCAATCCATTTGCAAAAGGAATTGCAAAATCGATTCCAGCACTGAAAAATATTATTAAAATATCTATCCCTACAAAAACAGACGATACTTTTTGGTCGAACTTTAAGAAGAAATATCCAACTGTCGAATACATCCAAAAACAAATTATTTATAAAATTGATTCTGTTCCCAACGATAGTTTGATAAGTCAACAATGGGCATTATCTAAAATTGATGCGTTCAATGCATGGAATATTACGGAGGGTAGCGATTCAATAATTGTTGGAGTTATTGATACCGGCATCGATTATTTCCATCCGGACTTAGTAGACAATCTCTATATAAATAAAGGCGAAACCGGACTAGATGCGTTTGGAAACGATAAAAGATCAAACGGAATTGATGACGACGGTAATGGATTTGTTGATGATTATCAAGGTTGGGATTTTACGGATAGAACAGGTTTCCCATTTGATTCTACCGGTGGTGATTATTTAACTTGGGATAATTCTCCGATGGATGAAAACGGTTTGTCTCATGGGACTTCTGTCGCAGGTATAATTGCCGCCTCAATAAATAATGGGAAGGGAATTGCCGGTGTTGCTCCAAAAGTTAAGTTAATGAATTTACGTGCATTCGATCCGGATGGTTACGGAGAAGAAGATGATGTTTCTGCAGCCATATTGTATGCAATTGAAAATGGAGCGAAAGTTATAAACATGAGTTTTGGAGACACTTCTTCATATTCTTATGTTTTGCAAGATGTAGTTCGTTATGCTTATTCCAAAAACGTAGTTATGGTAGCCAGTTCAGGAAATGACCATACAACTAGTCTTCATTATCCTTCAAGCTATAATGAAGTAATTTCAGTCGGAAGTTCTACAGAAGAAGATTTTGTCGCATCCTTTTCAAGTTATGGCTCTACTCTTGATTTAGTTGCACCTGGAACCGATATTATCACAACCGCTCGAAAAAATAGTTATGCGTCATTCAGTGGAACATCAGCTTCTGCACCATTTGTTTCTGCGGCTGCCGGTCTTATTCTTTCGCAAAAATCTTTTTCAAATGAAGAAGTGAAACAGATACTTAAATCTACTTGTGATGATATAAATTCTTCCGGATGGGATATAAAAAGCGGCGCCGGTAGACTAAACCTATTTAAAGCTTTAAAAACATTATCTCCTTCAATAGTCAAATTTGATTATCCTCAACAAGATTTTGCCACTGCAAAAGACTCTGTTAATATTTCTGCAACAATACTTTCGCCTTTTTTCGAATCTTATGATCTGATGTTTGGTGTTGGTCTAAATCCCGATACCTGGCAGTCAATTTTGCATGACCAAAAGAATCAAATTTATACTCAGCATATTGGTTCCGTAGATATTCAATCAGCAATTGATACCGTATTTACACTGAGAATTATACTCCATCAAACCAATGGTATAACAAAAGAAGAACGCATCAACATTAATCGCATTACTAAACCTCCACATGGAGAAATTATTTCAATATTTCCGGCGTATTACGGTGATAAACCAACTTTTGTTGCAGCACTGTATTCAACTACCGCTACAATCGCGAAAATGTTTTACCGGAAAGCTAACACAAATGAAAGTTACAAATTTGTTTCTCTTGATGGTTTTGCAACAAATAATCTTTTTGTAAAACAATTACACTATGGATTTATACCGAAAGGAATTGTTGCACCAAACACGGATTATCAAATATATTTTGAAATTGAAAATCAACTTGGGAACTCTGTAAAATTGCTTAACAGCGGTAATCCATTTCTTTTAAAATCTAATGATTATTTTCACTTACAGGGCTTTGAGGAAAGATCATATTCACTCCCTCCGGGAAGCATTTATGAATCACCATTTATTATTGACTCAACTAACGCTAAGTATCTTTTTTTAAGAGAAAATAGTAACACGGAATATACTTCACTTTACAAATTTGAATCGGACAGGTTTATAAAAATTGATTCTCTACAAGAACGAATACCCAAAGCTATTGGTGATTTTAATGGAAATGGAAAGTTAGATGTTTTAGCATTATGGTCTCGAAACGGATTCATCATGGAGCAGAAAGAGATTAATTCATCAAAGTTTATTGATGTTCAGAAATTTGATAAAACCACATTCTGGCCAATCTTTGCGAAAGATGTTGATAATGATGGAATTTATGAAATCGGCGCGTTAACAGATGATTCTACTATCTCTATTTATAAAGTTAACAGCGATTTGAGTTTAACTTTATCGCAAACACTAAAGAACTTTTCACCTGTCTCTATCTACAACAATGAAATAAATTCTCCTACTTGCATTATTTCTGATTTGAACCAAAATGGAAAATCTGAACTCTGGTTCCTCGATAGGGAAGGGGATGTGTTCAGTTATGAATTGAATGCGAATAATAAATTTGTACCGTACTTGTCCTACTCAACCGGATTTGAGAGCAGTTCTAATCAAATAGCTGTAGGAGATTTTGATGAAGACGGAAAAAATGAATTGGCGGTATTGGTACATTCTATTCCAGAGATAGACATTGCTAGTTTTCAAGTGTTAGAAGTATTTAAATTAGATAATACGGTAGTGACTAATCCTCAACTAAGTTTAGTTTACTCGAATGCTTTTGTAGATCCGGCAGAAGAATTTGGTTCATCATTTCAAAAAAAACAAAGTGCATTAAAATTTGTCGACCTTGAAAATGAAGCAAGATTAGTAATGTTTGCATTTCCGTATAGCTACATTTTATCAAAAAACTCAAATAACTCAACCACCGGTTTTATATATTTTGATGAAACTACAAACAGTAATTCCATTTTTACCGGTAATTTGAGCAGCAGTTCTTCTACAGATATCGCTTTTCCTAAAGGAGACAAGATTAAATTCCTTTCTTCTTCCTTTTCAACACAAAATATTCCAACAGATATAACCGGTTGTAGCATCGATTCTTTATCGATTCAGTTAAAATGGAGCGGTAGTAATAATTATAATATTTATAGAGGAAATTCACCGGATATAGCAAATTTGGTTAAAATTGGATCAACTACGGCTAATTTCTTTATCGATACAACGGTTACGCTTAACCATAACTATTTTTATGCAATTCAAAACAATCCTCCTTTACAGCAGCAGTTATCTAATGTAATTGAGATTTATCATCACTTAGCTGCAAAAGTAATTGAGGTAAAAGCTGTGTCAGCAATTTCCGTTGAAATCAAATTTTCAGAAAAAATTAAAACAGTTATAGAAAATTTGGAATCATTTTGTCTACTAAATGGCAATGAAATCCTCTACGCACATTCTGTGTCGCCATCTTCAAGCACATCTTATTTAGTAACATTCCCAAAAGAATTTGTAGAGGGGAGGAATAAATTAGTTATCAAAGATATAGCTGATTTTTACAACTCGCCGATCAAAATCGATACAGTCAATTTTGATTATCAATTCATATCACAAACGGATAAATTTTATATAACAGCTCATTCAATTTTATCTCCATATAAAATTAGTTTACAATTCAATATGCTAGTTGATACTCTTTCGACTTTAAATACTATGAATTATGAAGTTGATCCGGTAAATCCAATAAATAGTATTGCTCTTAGTGATGATAAGAGTGTTACCATAACATTTAAGAACAGAATTGGTGCGATCGGGAAAGAATACAAGTTAGGCTGTAAGAATATTTTCTCTGACAAGACTAATGGTTCAATAGCGATTGAAGCAGGGGCGGGTAGTGAAGTAGTTTTAGTCGCTAAGGCAGAAGATTTGGCAAATGTGTTCATCTATCCAAGTCCTTCAAAAATATCCCTCGGTGGAGTAACTTTTGCAAATCTTCCTCAATATGCAGAAATATTTATCTATTCTTTGACAGGAAGTAAAATAAATCATATATTTGAAACCGATGGGAATGGGGGATTAACATGGGATTTTAAAGATACAAATGGTAATATTGTTAGCTCCGGGATCTATTTATATCTTATAAAACAATTAGATAATAATAAAAATGAACTTAGTCAAAAAATTGGAAAGTTAGCCATCATTAAATGAGAATCAACAGAAGTGATATTACCATCTCAAATGGATTAAGTCTTGTACGGCTTTTTCTAGCAATTCCATTTTGGCTCCTACTCGACAATTTTCATGACCAGAACGTTCGATTAGTATTAATTCTGCTTGGTATAGCTGTTGCTTTTACCGATTGGGCGGATGGATTTTTTGCAAGAAAATTTAATCAAGTAACAGAATTAGGAAAAATAATTGATCCTTTAGCTGATAAAATTTGTGCCGGGATAATTATATATAAACTCTATCTTATTGGAGAAATTACTCCAACATTTTTTTTCATTCTGATAGGGAGAGATGTTTTAATCTTTTTTGGTGGAATACTACTTTCAAAATACCTTGGAAAAGTATTGCCATCAAACTTTCTTGGAAAAATAACTGTTACATTCATCGCTATCTTCATCTTTATGATCTGTTTTACCGTGGATAAAGCAAGTTATGCTTATTTATTTGTTTATTATTTAATCATTTTTCTGTCATTTTTGTCATTGATTGCTTATGCGATCAGGGCAGCAGAATTTATCAAAAAGAAAGAAAATGGGCCTTTTTAAAAATATAAATCTCGGTAAGTTAACCTCTGGATTAGCCAAAACTCGATCAGCAATATTTAACAGAATTTCAGAAGCGATAACCGGAAAAGCAAAACTTGATGAAGAAGTTTTTGCTGAACTTGAAGAGATACTAATTACTTCGGATATTGGTGTTGATTTGTCGATCAAAATCATTGAGGAAGTAAAAACAAAATTGATTTCTGAATCTCAAAGAAATGAAGAGACTATTCTTAAAGTGATGAAAAATGTTCTCATTGAGGAACTTAATCAAACTATCGCTCCCAAAGAATTTGAACCTGATTTTGATAAATATAAACCGTATGTTATTTTGGTTGTTGGGGTAAATGGTGCAGGAAAAACTACAACCATTGGTAAAATGGCACACAATTTTTATCAGTCAGGTCAAAAAGTTATTATTGGAGCCGCCGATACTTTCAGAGCCGCTGCTAATGAGCAATTAGAAATCTGGGCTAAAAGAGCAAACGTAATTTTGGTTCAAAAGGAAAGTGGAGCTGATCCGTCATCAGTCGTTTACGAAACGGTTAAAAGGGCAATTGATGAGAAAATTGACGTCGTGTTAATTGACACTGCCGGGAGGCTCCATACGAAAACAAATCTTATGGAAGAATTGTCAAAGATAAAACGCGTGATTAAAAAACTCTTAGATTATGCCCCGAATGAAATATTTTTAGTGGTTGACGGGAGCACCGGACAAAATGCAATTCATCAAGCCAAAGCATTCACAAAATCAGTTGATCTAAGCGGCTTAATTATAACGAAATTGGATGGTACGGCAAAAGGAGGGATTGTCTTCCAGATAGCAAAAGAATTACAGTTAAAAATCCCTTACATCGGAGTAGGAGAGGGGATTAATGATTTACAGAATTTTGATAGTAACCTCTTTGTAAATTCTTTAATTAAATCAACTTAATTATTAATTAATCATAAATTAGAAGTATTAATAAATATTTTATGGAACATAAAAAATTCTTCATTCTTAATCCTACAGCTGGAAAAGGTAAAGGAAGCAAATATATTTTACGGTTACAAAAAACTCTTGATGAACTTGCTATTCCCTTAGAGAATATATTATTAACGGAATATCCAGGACATGCAACAGAATTGGCTAGCTCACTTGCTCAAGATGTGAATTCTATTTTCTGCATCGGTGGAGATGGAACAGTCAATGAAATTATCAATGGCATCAGCAACATATGCAATTATCGTTTAGGCGTGATCCCTGTTGGCTCAGGAAATGATTTTGCCAGAACAATTGGTACTTTAAATAAAGATTTTTCACTTGGGGATTATATTATTAAAAAAGAGTCAAAACAATGTGACATAGGACAAGTTACTGTTTCTAGAAATAATAAGGTATTCCTAAGTAGGAAATTTATTTCAAGTCTTGGTTTAGGATTTGACGCTTTTGTTGCTTCTAAAATAAAATCTATCAAAATTCTTAGAGGATTGTCTCTCTATATATCATCAGTAGTTTTAAGCCTTTTTACATATAAAGTACCAAAAAGCAGTATAAAAATAGCTGAACATAATGTAGATTTTACGGATCATATTTTTCTATTCTCGGTTGGAAATACAGAGACTGCCGGAGGAGGATTTCGTTTGAATCCTAAAGCACAAATTGATGATAGATATCTGAATTTATGTATGGCTCGAAATATTTCAAAGTTTACATTATTAAAAGTCCTGCCAAAAGCTATTAATGGGACTCATATATTTGATAAAAGAGTTGAATCTTACAAATTTAAGACGTTAAAATATACAACTCATGAAAATATTTACTTACATGTTGATGGTGAGGTAATAGAATTGGCCGAAGGGGAAAAGGAGATAGAGATAAATATTCTACCAGATTCTCAAAGTGTCATAACAAACCAATAAAAATATTAGTTTACATAATATACATTATCATGCATTGATTCTTTTTTGTCAATATTTATAAAATCCTTCACCACTTTTTTTACCCAATTTACCGGCAGCAACCATTTTCTTTAGTAATGGACATGGTCTATATTTTGAGTCATTGTATCCATTAAAAAGTACTTCCATAATTGCCAAACAAACATCCAAGCCAATGAAATCTGCTAGTGTTAATGGTCCCATTGGATGATTCATCCCTAATTTCATTACGGTGTCTATATCTTCAACTTTAGCAACCCCTTCCATTAGAGCAAAAATGGCTTCGTTAATCATCGGCATCAAGATTCTATTTGAAATAAACCCCGGATAATCGTTCACTTCGCATGGTGTTTTGCCAATTGCTAATGTTAGATCATGTATTTCTTGATAAGTACTGTCACTAGTGGAAAATCCTCTAATAATTTCAACTAATTTCATAATTGGAACTGGATTCATAAAATGCATCCCTATAAATTTATTAGGCCGGCAAGAAATTCCTAATTCTGTTATTGAGATAGATGAAGTGTTTGAAGCAATGATGCAATCTTGATCAACTATTTGATTTAATTCTTTAAAAATAGAAACTTTAGCTTCTTTATTTTCATAAATAGCTTCAATTACCAAATTTGATGATTTAGGAGTATTTTTAACTCCTATAAGTGGAGTTATCTTTTTTAACGACTCTTGTAACTGATTTTCTGAAATCGTCTCCTTTTTCATCATTCTGTTAAGGTTAGATTTGATAGAAACTAACGCTTTATCACATTTTTCTTTATCCATTTCGATGAGATTTACTGCATAGTTGTTTAGAGCGAAAACTGTGGCGATCCCATTCCCCATGGTTCCTCCCCCAATGACAGATATTTCTTTTATCATGGTAATTTTACCTTTATTTGATTTTGATTAAAGACGAAAGGAGCATGACCAGATGAAATTTAAGAATATTAAGATTCACATTTGTAATTTTCACCTGATAAAGTAAGTGCTCACATTCATTTATAAGTTTCTCAAGTTTTATGTGTCCATATTTTATGTTGAATTTCTCAAGAGTTTCTTTATGATTTACGAAATAATAAGGAGTAAATTGATCTCTAGATAAGTTCAACTCATACAACCAATAAATTATAAATGAAAGGAGTAGTTGAAAATCTTTTTCTTCTTTTGTAACAATGTCATTTATTTCTTTTAAACATGAGTAGTACTTTCCTGCCAACCCAAACCGGAGGATTGAAATAGTCTTATCTAGAAAGAATGTGATGTCGGTTTCAAGTAATTCTAAAGCACGAAGATAAGAACCTTCTGCTATTCGACTTGAAATCTGTGCTTCTTCTACAGTCTTTCCGAAATAATGTTGCAATATTTTTTCAATTTCTTGTTCACTCAATGGGGCAAATTGGAATTCTTGACAGCGAGAACGGATGGTTTCGCGTAAAGCATTGATATTATTCGTAGTTAAAATAAAATAAGTATCTTCCGGTGGTTCTTCCAAATTTTTTAAAAGAGCATTTTGAGAAGCCTCGTTCATTAATTCTGCATTTGAAATAATGACAACACGTTTTTGCAGAAGATTTGATTTTAAAGAGAGATATTTCTGTATTTCCCTAATACTATTGATCTTTATGTCGTTAGCATTCGGAATTTCAAGTTTATAATAAGGGTTCTGTACCTTTTTTAATAATTCACTTTTTATTTTTTCATACTCTGGTCCTGGAATTCTATCTAATGGGCCATCTGATTCATTTTCATTTTTACCCCTAGGCAGAGCTGTAATAAATTTAATATCTATATTTTCTGTAAAGCTATTCTCCGAGGAAGAATTTCCTGTTAGAACATGTGCAAACCGTATAGCCAACGCGTCTTTACCGAATCCTTCATCACCATAAAATATCAATCCATGAGGAAGCGTATTATTCTTCATCAAATGTGTTAGTGAATTCTTTACAAATTCTTGTCCGATAATATCAGCCCACATAGCGTTAAGAAACAAAAAAAGGCACTGCTTGTGCCTTAAATTTGTAATATTTCATACTTTTAGATTTCATCTTCATTATAGAAAAAATCTTCTTCAGTAGGATAATCAGGCCAAATATCCTCAATAGATTCGTAAGGTTCTTCAGAATCCTCTAGTTCTTTAAGATTCTCAATAACTTCTAGTGGCGCACCAATTCTTTCGCAATAATCAATTAGCTCTTCTTTTGTAGCTGGCCATGGCGCATCATCTAAAAATGAAGCTAATTCAATTGTCCATATCATAAAATAAAATCCTTAATGTTAATTATTAGCAAATAATTGAGAATCGTCAAAAAAGAATAATTCAGGGTCAAGATTTATCCCATCATGCAATACTTCATAATGTAAATGTGGACCCGTAGAAAGTCCTGAATTACCAGTAAAAGCTATTACTGTGTTTCGATCAACTTTTTGTCCTTCTTTAGCTTTTGTATTTGACAAATGACCATAAACCGTTTTGTAACCAAAACCATGATCAATTTCAACGCAAAGACCAAACCCATTTTTATTTCCAACAAAATCAACAATTCCACCACCTGATGCATGAACGGGGGTTCCAACATTAGTTATAATGTCAATTCCATTATGCATACGAGTTATATGCAAAATTGGATGAAATCTCATTCCAAAACCATTCACACCAATTGTACCATTGCACGGTTTAATTGCAGGAATATCTTTAAAAAGTTCTTCATTCTTTTTTAATGCAAAAGAGATGTCAGTGATATTTTGCTTCTCAAATTTAACCTTCGTCAATAATTTATCAACAAAGGCGCCTGCTTCCTTTAAACTATTGCTTTCGCTGGAGTTAAAAAAATCTACTGAAAGGTTAAATTCTCCACCCCCTACGCCTAATTCCCTCTCTTGAGTTGAAATTACAGGTAAATTTGCAGCAATTCTGAGTTCGTCATTTACTTTTAACAGACTGTCTAATTGCGCATTGACTTTTTGATAATTATTTATAAGAACGTTAAATTTATTTTTAAAGGCAGAGTCTGTTGGGATTGACTTAACTTGTGAGAATTCGCTTATTATATAAAAAGCCAAAGAGGATAGAATTAAAAGACTTACAGCTATCAATGCGACTATTTTCGATTTTAGTCCTTTGATTTCGCTAAATCCTAGATTTTTATATGTAAAGTAGTATAATTTCTTCATAATTTTGTATGCGAAAATAATCAAACCAATCCTATTTGTCAAACATTTTCTTGTTTAAAAGATAAAAATATTTTATTCAAAATCATGCTCAAAATATTTTACTCCACGCTCTGGGCTTTCCTTGCTCTTATTCAGAATTGCTTTCTCCAACCGATCTCTGAAAACTTCAGCTGCATCATAACCATAATGCTTTAGTAGATAGTGCAAGGCTATAACTTCAGAAATTACAGTGATATTTTTCCCGGGAAGAATAGGTAATTTGACGTAAGGAATTTCCACATCTAATATTTTTTCCAGAGTTTCATCAAGCCCAGTTCTAGTATAAGTAGAATCTTCGCTCCATACCTCAAGTTCAACAATAACCTCTAACCTTTTTTGGTGCCGAATTGCTCTAACACCAAACATTTTTTGGATATCTAAAATACCTAATCCACGTATTTCCATAAAATGTTTTACAAGTGAAGTCCCTGCTCCTATGAGAATTCCCTCCCCTTTTTTTGTTAATATAATTACATCATCGCCAACTAATCGATGTCCTCTTTCAATAAGATCTAACGCAACTTCGCTCTTCCCCACCCCGGATTTACCAATAAATAAAATCCCGACACCGTAAACATCAACAAAAGAGCCGTGAATTGATGCTCTAGGGGCAAATTGATCATCAAGAAAATCACTAATTAAATATGTCAATTTTGTTGTTAACAGGGGGGAAGAAAAAAGTGGAACGTGCGCTTCAATAGCTAAAGACACCATTTCTGGGAAAGGTTGATTTTGATCAGTTAGAATGATACACGGGATGGGAAATTCAAATAATTTTTTTAAAGCTTCAAATCTCTTTTCGGGAGTTAAATTTTTGAGATACGTGACTTCCGTATTACCAAATATTTGAACACGTTCGTATGAAAACAATTCTACAAACCCGGCTAACGCTAAGCCGGGTCTGTGTACGTTCTGATCTTTAATTTTACGATTGAAACCAGTTTCATCTGAATGTAAAGTGAGTTTGAATTTCAACTTTGCATACGTATAAAAGAAACTAACATCAATAGATGCTGTTCTTGAAATGGCATTTTTATCAATATTAATCATGGTTTAGTACGTTTTGCTCTTGGTTTTTAATTTTTCTAACTGGCGATGAATTTTTTCAACCGCCAGAACAGTAGATTTTTTATAATCGTCCGACACGTCACTTGCCGTAAGTATTTGTCCTGGAACTTTCACAATGATCTCTGAAGTTTTTGTTGTGTCTTTGTTGGCTTGATAGCTTAAGATAACATCAATATCTAAAATGTTATCATAAAACTTATCAATTTTTGAAACCTCTTCAGTAATAAATTCTTTCAAGGTTTCATGAGCTTTGAATTTTCGTGCAGTGATTGAGATATTCATATTGAGCTCCTTTTCTTTATGATTTTGGATGTGCTTGTTTATAAACGGTTTTTAATCGCTCGATACTAACTTGAGTATAAATCTGTGTTGTCGAAAGATTTGAATGACCTAAGATTTCTTTAATAGCTGTTAAATCTGCTCCGTGGTTTAACATATGTGTCGCCGAACTGTGCCGAAAAATGTGAGGACTTCGCTTTTTCAGATCCGTAATTTCACTTAAATATTTTCTAACAAAGCGATAAACATAATTTGATAAAACGAGCGAACCGTCAGATTTAAGAAAGAAATAATTTTGATTTTTTTCCGTCGGCCTAACCGTTAAATATTTTTGAATTATTGCTTTTGATTGCTCACCCAGCGGAACGATGCGAGTTTTATTTCCTTTTCCAAGAACTCGAATAAGGGAGGCAGAGAAATCGACATCTTTTAATAAGAGATTGCATGCCTCGGATACACGTAGAGAACAACCATACAAGACTTCAATGACGGCAGCATGAAGCAGGTTATTTTTATGTTCAGCAGAATAAATACTATTTAACAATACCGGAAAGAGGTTTTCCAGAATCACCTCCGGTAATTTTCTTTTCACCTTTGGATTTTTTGTGTAAGCAATTAAGTTTTTCTTAATATATTCTTTCTTAAAAGCATATGAAAAAAATCTTCTGATCGACGAAAGTTTTCTTGAGATTGAAGATTTTTCTAAATTTAAATCATTCAACTGAACCAAATATAGTTTTATTGTTCTTTCAGTTATGGAAGTTATTTCAACTTTATTAAGTGATTCACAAAACGAATAAAACTGCGCCAAGTCTTCCGAATAAGCTTTAATAGTATAAGGAGAATAACCTTTGGTCGATTCAATTTCCTTTAAATATGATTGAATAATATTCTTCATTATGTCAACAATTATTCAGTATCTTCACTTTGTTCTTCAAGCTCTTCGATCATTTCTTCACCACAGACAGGGCATTTTAAATAATTGCCTTTTTTTGCAGAATATTTGTGTTCAAGATAAGTAGAATCACCATTCGGACAGGGCTTAGCAATTGGCTTATTCCACGAAACATAATCACAATCAGGATATTTTGAACAACCATAAAACGCTTTATTTCTTTTTGATCTTCTTTCAACTACTTCACCATCTTTGCATTTTGGACAAGCAATACCAAGTGAAATATTTTTTATATAATCACAATCGGGATATTTTTCACAACCGATAAAACGTCCGAATTTTCCGTTCCGGTAGATTGTACGGTTATTACATTTTGGACAAGTCTCCCCTGTATATTCGGGTTCTTTAGAATCTTGAGAATAATCTTTAAATGACTTAATATTCTTGCAATCAGGGTAATTTGTACACGCTAAATATTTTCCAAACCGGCTGAACCTAATTGCCATTTCATTCCCACACTTATCGCACAGAATTTTTTCAATTTTATCTTCAACGATTGCAAGTGTTTCAGAAAATGGTTTGTAAAAATCGTTTAACACAGAAACAAATTCATTTTCGCCTTGTGCAATTTGATCCAATTCACTTTCCATTCTTGCTGTAAAGCTAACATCAAAAATATTCGGAAAATTTTCAACGAGAATTCCGTTAACTTTTACTCCAAGATGAGTTGGAGCTAATTTCCTCTCAGTTACCGCTACATAACTTCTGTCCACTACAGTACTAACAATTGATGAATAAGTACTAGGTCTTCCAATTCCTTTACTTTCCAGTTCTTTTATCAAGCTACTTTCCGTGTATCGAGGCGGAGCTTTTGTAAAATGCTGCGTTTCTTTAAGATCATTTAAAAGAAGTTTATCATCTTTTTCAAGACCGGCCGGTATTGTTTCATTTTTTGCTTCCGCTTTATCATCGGTTTCAGGGTCGTAGGTCTGTTCATTCACTTCAACGTACATCCTCATAAACCCGTTGAAGAGAAGCGCTTGTCCGTAAGCTTTAAAAAGAAATTCATCCGCAGATATTTCAATTACCGTCGTTTCTAATTCGGCTTGTTTCATTTGAGAAGCGATAAATCTTTTCCAGATCAACTGATAAAGTTTAAATGATTTATCATCTAAAAATTCTTTCACCTTCTCCGGTGTATATGCCATGGAAGTTGGTCGGATTGCCTCATGTGCATCTTGAACATTAGCATTCTTCTTTTTATCATATTGATTTGCCGCAGCGGGTAAATAATTTTCTCCGAAATTTTGTTTTATGAATTCTCTCGTATCCACCAAAATCTCTTCCGAAATTCGGGTTGAATCTGTTCTCATGTAAGTGATAAGACCAACGGTTCCATCTTTTCCTAAATCGATCCCTTCATATAATTTTTGTGCAATTCCCATCGTCTGTTTTGCGCGAAAACGTAATGCCTTAGATGCTTCAGATTGTAATGAACTTGTAATAAACGGAGGAGAAGGATTCCTCTTCGTATGTTTTTTTACGATGCGGGAAATTTCAAAATTCTTTTTTTGTTTTACATCATTATATATTTTTAATGTGTCTGCTTCATTATTTAGAAGTATGTGATTTTTAAGAAACTCTTCTCTCTCCACGTCGGTCATGTTTGCATGAGGAGCAACTTTTATTTCTTTTCCGGCAACACTAAAAAGTTTTGCTTTGAATATTTCTTTCGACGCGGTTTCAAAAAATCCCCAGATCGACCAATACTCTATCGCCTTAAACTTCTCTATTTCAATTTCGCGTTCACAGATCAGACGGAGTGCAACCGATTGCACTCTTCCGGCAGAAAGGGTTATTCCAGATTCCTGGATTACAGCTTTCCATAAAAAAGGGCTCACTTTATATCCTATCAGGCGATCCATTATTCTTCTCGCTCGCTGCGAAGCAACTAAGGTAGAGTCAATTGCACGAGGAGCCTGCATTCCTCGTAATACACCGTTTTTCGTAATTTCATTAAAAAGAACACGGAAAACTTTTGTTCCTTCTTTAATATTGATGAAGTCGGCAATGTCTTGCGCAATAGCTTCGCCTTCACGGTCAGGATCGGTTGCGATATAGATATTATCACTTTTTGCAGAAAGGCTTTTAATTTTTTTTAAGAGATCACCTTTCCCGCGGATGGTAACAAATTGCGGTTGAAAAGCGTTATCTACATCAATACCTAATTTGGACTTGGGTAGATTTTTTATGTGACCCACAGTAGCTTCTACGTGGTAATTTCTTCCTAAATATTTATTAATAGTTTTTGCTTTAGCAGGAGATTCTACAAGAACAAGATTTTTACTCATAATAGCTTAATTTATTTTATCTGAAAGATAGAGAAGCTTTCTGCTTCCCGGGATTGATAATTTATCTACATCAATGATGGAGTTTAATATAAGAAAATTCATTTCATCTTCCGTCAACGGAAATTCCGGGAAGAAAAAGATTTGTTCCATAATTCCATCAAGATCTGAATTAATAAGTAACCCGATATTAAATAATTTCAGTAGACGATTGTAATTTTTCATACCGATGATATGCATCTCATCCTCTGAAAAAATTCGCATTCCTCTTGAACTGGATTGCCTGGTTTTATATCCATGTTCGTTTGCATTAATTTTGTCAAATATCCAGCTATAAGCAGTAGCTACAACCGTTTTATCGTATTTTTTCTTTTTTAATAACTTAAGTTCAACTTGCTCTAAAGAATTTTCTTTTGCAAGTCCGTCAAGTAATTTAGAAAGAACTTCAGCCAGTCTATTTCTCATAGTTTATTCAAGATTAAATAGTTTAGTTTTTTAACTAAAGAAGTTTCTTTTCGTTTCATTTTTATTTTATCGTTCTTATTTTGGTCATCGTAGCCAAGGAGGTGAAGAATTCCATGGATGATGAGTCTGAGATACTCCTCTTGCGGAGTAATTTGATACCGTGTTGCATTTTCATTTGCATCGTAATACGAAATAATAATCTCACCGTCTAACGCCGTATTACTCCCGTTGTAATTAAATGTTAAAATATCCGTTGAAAAATGATGGTTGAGATGATGACTATTTAATTCTACCATTTCTTTTTTATCAACAAAAGAAACATTGATACTTTCAATTGAAAAATGCAACTCTTCAACCAATTTGAGAATAATTTTTCTTATCAACGATTTTTTAAAATCTATTTTCTTCGGAATCAAGATAGCAATTTTTGTCGTTGAAATATTCATGGTTATTTATTTTACCTCAGTAAGCGAATCACTGGAGATTTGAGCATATTCTTTGTATCGAAATGCTGATTTTTCCAGATCGTTTGTTTCCTGTTCAGAAAGTTGCCTGATTACTTTGCACGGAACGCCTGCCACTAACGTTCCTTTTGGAACTACAAACTTCGGCGGAACAACGGCTCCAGCCGCAACAACACTTCCTTCTTCTATTGTTGCTCCATCCAGTACCACAGCACCCATTCCAATCAAACATAAATTATGCACGGTACAACCATGCAAGGTAACACTATGACCGATAGTAACTTTATCTCCAATTATTAGGGGATACGTTTCATTTGTTACATGAAGCATCGAGCAGTCTTGAACATTCGTCATTTCACCGATACGAATAAAATTAACATCTCCTCGAATTACAGTATTATACCAAACACTTGAATTTTTTCCAATTTGTACATCACCTATTATTTTTGCACCCGAAGCAAAAAAGACAGTATCATCTGTTTTCGGCAACATACCTTGATAAGGGAAAAATACTTTTTCTTTTACTAATTGTTGTACTTTGGTGGAGTCCATCCAGGTCTTTTCCATGATTTTAATTCTAAATTAACATTCCCAATAATAACTTTCATCTTTGCAAGAATAGGTACAGCAGCTTTATCGTTCGAAAACCAGCCTTCAAATCTTCCAGTTAGACCAAACACACTGATGAAATCAGTCTCGCCATCCAGGTAGGTGCAAGCAATATCGTGGTCGACAGCATCAATGGATACTTTCTCAATCCTATCATAAAAATTAATTTTTGTAAAAACTTTTTCTTCAGTAACAAAACAAGGAACTTTCACCGATTTGTTTTGTCCGTTATTCATGCGTGCATAATAGAAAATTGAAAGCCCGTCATGAAACATATTCTCAGCTGTTGTTGTAGAGTCAGTCCATAATTCAGCCGGTAGCACAGAACCTTTCTTTACTCTAATCTTATGATCTTTATAATCAAAATAATACTCGGTGTATGTTGTAAATTCCTTAGTTTTTACAAGCCCTTTAAAATACTCGGAGTAATAATCGGTATTAACTTTACTCTCATATATCTGATGAAGATTAACAAATGGAATTCCCGAATAGGAATCAATATGTGCTATCGTATTATAAACTGTTTTACCTTGGTATTCTCCTTTATTAACAACTCTAAGACGAACTTCGCCAAGTTTTAAAAAAGAATAACTTACAACATAATTTATTTCTTCACCCACAAACATTTCCTTCTCTGAGACGATCGGGATTCCAATTGATACACTTTCCGGCATATAAGTAAATCCCGACATCAGAATAATAATAGTTGTAAGTCCAAAGAGAAATATTTTATATTTCATCTCTATTTAATGTTTGCTAATTCTTTAGCTTTTCCAAAGAGGGACATCGCCTTCTTTACCTGTTTATCCATCGGAATTAAAGTAGAATACCAGCCTTCATTTTTCCAATAATTTCTTGCAATGGTAGCTTTTAATCTTGCCTTAATATAATCTTTCTCCAAGTCATAATCTTTTTCGACAAACTTAACCTCTTTCCCTTTAGAAAATTCGATAAAGGATTTCATATCGGCGTCTGAAAGTTCAAATGAAGAGACAAATTTTGCTAGATTATCTCCATACGTATTTTTTATTGATGCTCCATGAAGGTCAATATAATTTAAAGCAAAAAGATAGAAGGTGTTTTTTCTTATTAAATTTGAAGAGTATTCCGTCAGTTTTTCCGACTTGACAAAATAATCTGGAGTAATTCCTCCGCCACCATAAACAATTCTTCCTTTACCAGTTCTGAATATTGGGTGTAATGAATCATTTTCCATTTTATGCGAAAGATTTATGGAATCGAGATCTTTTTTGTGATCCAGATTTTCTCCGTCACTCTCATCCTGTCGATCCATATTTTCCAGGTAGTAATCTTTTTTATCTTTGTCTTTATACTTCCGCTGGATCAATCTACCGGAAGGAGTAAAATAATCAGCTATTGTTAAGCGAAGAGAACTACCATCGGGAAGTGGAAATTGACGTTGGACTAAACCTTTACCAAAAGTAGTTTCTCCAACTATTAACCCTCGATCCCAATCCTGAACAGCACCGGAAACGATTTCGCTTGCTGAAGCGCTTCCTCTGTTTACTAAAATAATAATTGGAGTCTTTTCAAATTGTGAAACAATAGAAGGATCGGCATTAAAATCTTCATCAAAATCTTTTCTACGACCTCTTGTATAAACAATTTTCTTATTGCCGTCAATAAAGAGATCGGCTATTTGAACTGCCTGATTTAGATAACCGCCGGGATTATTTCGTAAATCAAGAATCAATTGTTTCATCCCTTTACTTTTTAGATCATTCAAAGCGGCTTGCAATTCGTCCGTAGTTTTTTCTGCAAATCTACTAACACTAACATAACCGGTTTGTTTATCTATCATAATGTGTGTGTCAACCGAAAAAAGTGGAATTTTATCGCGGGTTATTTCATATTCCATCGGATCTTTAACCCCAATTCGTAGAACGAGAACTTTTACTTTTGAACCAGCTTTTCCACGTAATTTTTTCCTAACATCATCATTGGAAATACCGATACAATCTTTATCATCGATTTTAGTAATTCTGTCTCCAGCTAAAATGCCCAATTGTTCACTGGGTCCACCGGTGATTGGAGAGACGACGGTCAACGTATCGTTAACAACTTGAAATTCAATTCCAACTCCTTCAAAGTCTCCACGAAATTCCTCTTCGACCGACTGCATTTCTTTTGCCGGAATATAAACCGAATGAGGGTCAAGATCATTCAGCATCCCATTTATTGCTGATTCCACCAGTTTTTGTGTATCTACATTTTCTACGTAATACTTCTGCGTAAGGGTTAATACATCGTTAAATTTTTGAATATTCGCGAAAAGATTATCTCCGGCGAGTGCTTTTTGAATCTGCGTACCAAGCAGGATACCCGAAGTTAAAATGATCACCATTAACGGGATTCTATATTTTTTGTAATTCATTGTTGACCTTTTTAGAGTTTTACTTGTAATGAAAAAATTGCAGCAACATTTTTATCACCGAATTTGAGTAAATCTTTACTTATTGAATAATTTGCAAAGATAGTTTGTACGATAAATTTGAACTCATTATACGGTTCATAACTAATATCTAGAGTCGATCTACGGAAAATTTGTCTCTCTCCGTCCAAAAACTTAACTGTTTCGGAATCCCAAACCCGATGTCCTAAAGAGAAATCACCTCCAACATTTTGTACATTTCCGAGGTTGTCCAGATAATTTGCTCCATGAATTGTGTAACTAAACGAAAAAGCTACTTCAAATCTGTGAGTTAATCTATAATTTATTTTTGAAAAGAACAATTCACTATTTGGTGCAATAACCGAAGACAACCCATATCCATAATTTGTAAAGTTGTTATTAGGTAAACGATGGGTGAAAACAAAAGGTTCAACTCGCGTATATTCAAAATGAATATCGATTGGAACAATATCATATAAATTGTACGAAGAAAGCCCGATATCCCACAATGTTAGATTACCGTACCAGCCTTTTCCAATTTTACCAAAGTTAATGTCATCGATAAGGAGCATCGCAAATAATTTCAATCCTTTAATAGAACGATTTTCCAGATCAAAAAAGATCATTGCATTGTCGCGGTCTCTGTTGTTGTGTTCAACAGATTTATAAAAATTAAATGGGTTTAGATAAGAAAATTCCAACGGTCTGTCTCCGTAAATTATAATTTCCCCGGCTCCCAGGGTAAAATTATCAGTAAGATTAAACCCTAAACGGTGATACCCCATATATTTTTCTTTTACAATATTAACAGATCCCGTAACCGTATCACTTACAAGTCTACTTTGTCCCAACAGCTTACCGTGAAAGGAGAAGAACGAAAATATCCCATAGTTGAATTGCAACTGCAAGTAATCGAACTTGGGAGAATTATCTGAAAGCAGGGTTTTGTTTTCACCGTAACCGAGCAAGAGCCTGTCCCTTCCAAATTTTATATTCAGCCAATCAAAATCAAGTGATAGATGTCCTTCATTATCATCAAAAAAAGTTTCATCCGGTTTTTCGTTGAATTTGTAGTTATACTTAAGTTCTTTTTTCTGTAAAGCCGCCTCTTTATTTCCAAATGAAGAACCGTTTGAGCCTTGAATATAAAAGCCGAACGTGTTGTACAGTGTTCCTCTTATAATTCCGCCGGCGTTCAATAATTCGGCATTACTTTTATTAGAATTGATGTTACTTGAAATGAACTCTCCATCCGCCGTCAAGTTAATAAACAAATTCCACTTATTTTTATCCGAATGGAAATAAAGGAATCTTTCTTTTTGACTAAATGGTTCGTAAACACCGCCATTAATAAGTGATTCATAATTTTCAGTAGAACCGTTTATCTCCAGGCTAAATTCAGAATTTAAATCGGATAAAATATTTTTATCAACTTGATTCATCGCTTCTTTATTAGAGTCTGCCTCTTGCAAATACTTTGCGATTGCTTTCCTAGTTTTTGGTTTTTGAAAAGAATCATATCCTTTAATTAGATGTAATGCATCCATTCTTTCAAGAAATCCATATACCGGATGAGAAGCCGGAACAAACTCAGCTTGTGCATTTAAGAGTGCCGGTAGAAGTAAAAATAATAATGTCAGCGTTTTTTTCAACGGACTTCTTCCCATTCTCTAGAAATTGATTTTTTCATAAGTACTATCGAACTAGAATTTTTGAGCCACATAAAAGTAACATTTAAATAACCAAAACGCCTAAATCTTCTTGGAGATTCATATACCAGAAGAGAACTTGTAAGCAGAATTTTCCCAATTTTCTTTATTCTCCGGAATAAGTCAAAATCCTCTCCAGCTGCTAAATTTATATCATACCCACCAATCTTAGTGAAAATATCTTTACGAATAATTTGACATTCCCCTCTTCCGTTTCCCATTCCTAAAAAATTTAATAAGTGAAAATAATAATAATAAAATCCGTGATAGATTCTATCAGATAATATTTCTTCTTCGGGAAAAACTTTTACATGCCCGCTGATAGCCAATAAATCAGAAGACTTCCCCGGAGATGGGGAATAAATTATTTTTTCCAAAAAATTGAAAAAGTTTTTAACATTGTCCAGACGTACATCTGCGTTCAGAAAAATCAGCCACTCCCCTTGTGCTTTCATTCCACCTTTATTCCTGCCGGCGGAAATGTTGTCTTTAATGTTTGGATCATGTCTAAGAAAGCTGCAACCAAAACGCGCTGCAATTTGTTCTGTCCCATCTTTACTGCCTCCATCTGAAATGATAATTTCGTAATCACTTTTGGGAAGAATTATTTCAGCTGTTAATTGTTCGAGAAGCTGTGGCAAAAGCTTTTCTTCGTTAAGCGTTGGGATAATAATACTGTATTTCAACAATCACCTAATACGTAAGTCCAAAGAAAACGACTTTGTGGGTTAATCGAATTCCAGGCATGGGAAAGTGAAAGTAATTGAGAGTGTTTTTTATAAATTGCCAATATTTTCCATGCAATGGAATTGTCTCAGCGTCCAGGTCTAAAGCAAGATAAAAATCACGTTGTCCTCCACCGCTGCCATCAAGATTTTTCACCCCCATTCCTACTGCGAGACAGAGGAATTCCGGCCAATATTTTGCTGCTGCTTCAGGTAACATATTTTTCATTCGCATTGATAACCAAAATTTCTGCCCTGCGTAATCATCAATAATGATGTGCGTTTGTCCGCTGGTCGGATTTTTTTTAGTAAGATCAGCAGGATAATAACTGAACTTAAATTTGAAATTATTTAGATAAGGATAATAATATTGAAAGATCGGGAACGAAGCTCCTAACAGATCACTAGCTGCATCACCGGGGCTAAAACCCCATTGAGGACCGAACCCGTCTTGAACTTCTACAAATAACTGAAATGACAAAGCGAGTGCAGAAGAGTACCATGTATTAGCTTCGGCTTGCACATTTGCCCCCTCCAATCCTGCAGAAAAAACATGGGCAATTAAAGCAGTTCCATAAAAATGCCCAATCTTGTCAATCCAAAGTGCATAGGTCCAATCATTTTCGAAATGAAATTTTGTTCTTTGATCTTTCCACCAGGCATTTTGTTGATAAACTTGCACGCCATAAGCAGTCCCCAGTAATCCAACTCCAATTCCACCCAAAAGAGGATAATTGATCTCCGTTGCCAGAGGATCAATATTTGGCGGAAGTTCATTTATCGAATTGAGCAAAAGATTTCTCTTCTCAAGTTGAAATGATTTTGTTTCCACATTCAACGTTGAAGGAATTGAATCGATTTCCTGTGAAATGGAGAAGCTCAAAGGTAATAACGCCGTTAAGCAAATAATTCGAATATGTTTCAGCATTAGCGTTTTCTATTTTTCCGGTTTCATTTGCGGGAAAAACAAGACATCTCTTATAGAAACCTGATTGGTAAGCAACATTACTAATCGATCGATCCCGATCCCAAGACCTGCTGTCGGCGGCATGCCGTACTCAAGCGCACGGATAAAATCTTCATCATAAGTTTGTGCTTCATCGTCTCCCGCTTCACGCGCTTTCACCTGATCTTCAAATCTAGCTTTTTGATCAATCGGATCGTTCAACTCACTAAAAGCATTACAAATTTCTTTTCCGGCAACAAAGCCTTCAAACCGTTCAACCAGCCCTTCAATGGTGCGATGTTTCTTTGCTAACGGAGAAGTTTCAACCGGGTAATCAATTAAAAATGTTGGTTGAATTAAAGAATCTTGAATACAAACTTCAAAAATACCATCAATGATTTTTCCGCGACTTTCTTTTCCCGTAAGTGCTAAACCATACTTTTTAGCGGTGGAAGTTAAAGTCGCATCATCAACAGTAAGGACGTCGACTCCGGTTTTTTCTTTAATTGATTTCACCATGGAAACACGATTCCAGGGTGGTTTAAAATCAATTATTTTATCTTCGAACTGGAATTCGGTTTTTCCAAAGACTTGCAAACATAATTCCGAGATCATCTCTTCCACAAATTGCATCATCCATTCATAATCTTTGTAGGCAACATAAACTTCCATCATCGTAAATTCAGGATTATGAGTCTTATCCATTCCTTCGTTGCGAAAATCTTTCGATATTTCATAAACACCGTCGAAGCCTCCTACTATCAACCGTTTTAGATATAGCTCATCAGCAATACGAAGATAGAGGGGAATATCCAGCGCGTTATGATGTGTAACAAACGGACGTGCCGAAGCTCCGCCGTAAAGTGCTTGCAACACCGGGGTTTCAACTTCAAGAATATTTTGTTTATCTAGAAAAGAACGGATGAATGAAATTATTTTACTTCTTTTTTGAAAGACATTTTTCACTTTCGGGTTAACGATCAGATCAACATAGCGCTGCCTATAGCGCAATTCTTTGTCTGCAAACTGGTCATGAATTGTTTTATTTCCATTCTCGTCGATCACTTCTTTTGCGATGGGAATGGGACGAAGCGATTTAGTAAGTAACACAAGTTCCCGGCAATGTACTGATATTTCTCCGGTTCTTGTTTTAAAAACAAATCCCTTTACACCAATAATATCACCGATATCAAAAAGTTTAAAATTATCATACGCTTCGGCAATTTCATCGCGCTTCAAATAGATCTGGATTTTTCCTTTCACATCTTGGATTGTAGCGAAGGAAGCTTTCCCCATACGGCGTATAGCCATTATTCTTCCAGCAACCGCTACAGTCTTTTCTGTTCCTTCTTCAAATGCACTTTTTATTTCCTCAGAATAATCAGTTCTGTCAAAACTATAGGCAAATGTATTAACACCTTTTGTTTTTAGTTCGGCTAATTCTTCAAATCTTCTTTTGATCAGTTCATTTATATCTTCAATAATAGGTTGATCCATTTTTTCTCCGTTATTTCCTTTTAAAATTTGCCAGGCGGATACAAACTAAATCCTGTAAATTATCCGCCAAAACAACAGGTACCGTAAAGTTATTTACAATGATCGAAAAAGCAACCGGTTCTTTATCTCCCGTAAAGATGTAGCCAGAGATACTCCGCACTCCGTTAATATAACCGGTTTTCGCTCTCACATTATTCTGCGCTCTTGTTTTACGAACCCGATTTGCCATTGTTCCATCTACGCCACCTACGGGAAGCGAATTATAAAAATAAGTAAAGACATCACTCTTGTACATATAATTGAGCAGTACTGTTATCTGGTTGGGTGAAATTAAATCCAACCTTGATAATCCGGAACCATCTACAATTTCCATATTATCTGTGTTAATGCCGATGTTGTTCAAAACCGATCTAACTGCCTCAATCCCATGCGCTGCGGTTCCCAATCCTTTTGTTTCATAGCCTATTGTTTTCAGTAACTGTTCGGCATAAAAATTATGACTGTTCTTATTCAGGATTTTTAAAATATCTTTTAAAAATACCGAATGGTGGGTGAATAAAAGGTTAGCTTTTTTGTAATCGGTAATATCCGTTAGATCATCCATATCGGAAGCAAATCCGGAAACCATAATTCCTTTTTGCTGCAAAATTTCTTTTAAGGCAACAACAAAATATTGAGTCGGGTTATTTATCGTCGCATATACTTTTATTGAATCATCCCCTTCTCGTATCGACCCGAAAACAGAAACAATATTTGTCCCCCGCTCTCTCTGAATTTGCACATGAGTGGCAGAATCTTTGCCTACAGTCAATACGTTGTTCAAGACAACTACATATTTTGTTTCCGGTGCAATACTAAGAACAGCTTGTTCACCTTTTTTCGCAGGTTTCACAAGGATATCAACACAATTATCATTAAACGATAATGCGCTTGTGGGAGCAGCGAACCATTCGGATTCATAATCCCATGCCCATCCTTCGCCCAATCTTATATCGTCAAAAGCGTTATCATCGCCAATAATATTTCCTTTTATCTCATCAATTCCCATAGCCAATAAAGTATCAGCCCAATCGCGGAATATTTTTGTCATGTCATCATTATTAAATCTTCCGGATATTGTCGGATCACCGAACCCTTTAATAATTAAATCTCCATTTAAGATGGAACCATCAATTCCTCCGGTTGAATAAACTTCCGTTTTGAATCGATACATTGGACCAAGAAGCAGCAATCCCGCAGCGCTGGTAAGAAGTTTTTGATTAGACGCGGGCATAAAGAGTTTGTTCTCATTCCTTTTATAAAAATATTCGCCCGTTACCAAAGACTGTATTGATACGCCCCAAATGCTGTTATTAAAATTCGGATCATCGAAAATATCTTCGAGTTGTTCCGAAAATTCTGCCATTGTAGAAATTGAATACTTTGGAACTGTATCAAGCTTTGTTTCCTGGGCAAATCCAAAGACGGAAAATATTACTCCAAGAACGATTATCTTAATGCTTTTTTGCATACTCTTTGTACACCTCCGATACTTCACTTTCATTTACGATACGGTACGCACCAACCGGAATATTTTTATGCGAAAAAGGACCGTAGCTTTTTCTATCAAGTGCATTTACAAAATATCCTGCTGCCGCAAACATTTTTTTTACGAAATGATTTCTTCCTTCAACGGTAACCACTTTAACAGTTGTCGGATCTTTTTTGTGAATTTCAATTGAAACGAACTTTCCTTTTTTCCCATCTATATAAAAACCTTTTAAGAATTTTGGTTCATCTTCAAGTTTTAGGGGTTTATTAATTTTAGCTTCGTATTCACGCGGTATTTTGCTTGAAGGATGTGCGATGAAGTTCGAAAAATCTCCATCGTTAGTTAATAGCAATACTCCTGTAGTATTGTAATCCAGCCGCCCGATAGGAAAAATATTTTCTTTTGTATCGATTAGTTCAACAACAGTTTTTCTTCCCTTTTCATCATTTGTGGAAGTGATATACCCTTTCGGTTTATTGAGAAGAAAGTAGAGAAGCCGCTTTGCTTTAATTACCTCTCCATCCAGGGCAACTTTGTCTTTCACCGGATTAATAACGCAAGCAAGGGTATTCACAGTTTTTCCGTTAACGGAAACTCTCCCTTGCAGAATAAACTCTTCGGTTTTTCTACGCGAGGCAATACCGCAATCGCTCAGATATTTATTTAGTCTAATCTGTTGTGTCATTTTCTCCATCCAATTCTTGTTCTAAATTTTCTTCTATCGCATTCATCATTATTTTTCTTTTCTGATCAAGAAAATCTTCATCCTGCATGATCTCTTCTATTTCTCTTGGTTTCGGAAGATCGGTTAATTTATTCAGACCGAAATATTTTAAAAACTCATCGGTTGTTCCGTACAATAACGGACGCCCGACAGTCTCCGCTCTTCCGCTAATGGAGACAAGATTTTTCTCAAGCAATGTAGTCATAATGTAGTCAGCGTTCACACCACGGATCATCTCAATTTCAGGTTTTGTGATCGGTTGTTTGTATGCAATAATCGCAAGGGTTTCGAGAGCAGATTGGCTTAGTCTTCTTTTACTTTTTTCAGTTGAAAGAAAACCGATGTACTTAGCGTATTCATGTTTGGTAGAAAACGAAAAACCTCCGGCGATCTTCATAATTTTAAAGGGTCTTCTCTGTTCTTCCAATTGCTGATTAATTTCTGAGACGGTAGTTTCAATATCATCGCCGGTAATTGTAATTTCTTCGCCGTCGATGCCTTTGATCGCTTTAATAATCTCATCAATTCTTAACGGTTCATCTGATGAGAAGATGAGTGACTCGATAATTGAATTGTAGATACTATCCATTGTTTGTAATTCCGTAAACTTTAAAATCGTCTGAAGTAAAAGATTCTTTAATACCGATCCGTCCCATTTTTGTAAGTTCGAGCAAAGCTACAAAGGTAACAACAATCCGGATGCGTTCGTTCATATCCCGGATAAGATCAAAAAATGAAATTTCTTTGCCATCAGCAAGAAGCGATAAAATAAAAGTGATCTGTTCATCAATAGAAACAGATATTTTTTTAATCTCATGTACAAATTCTTTTTTTACATTGTCTAAAGCTTTCCGGAAAGCTTTAGCGAGATCATAAACAGTAATATTTTTCAAGAGCGTATCAAGTTCGGGTGGAGCTTCTTTAGGGTCAATTGCAAAGTATCCGCGGTAACTGATTTTTCGTTGCGCCGTTTCAAAAAATCCTAGTTCGTCCGACATTTCTTTATAGCGCTTATACTCCAGTAATGCTTTAACAAGATCTGCGCGGGGATCGATCTCTTCCCCTTTTTCATCAATCTCTTTTGGAAGCAGCATGCGTACTTTAATGTGCATCAATGTTGAAGCCATCAAGATGAAATCGCCTGCAACTTCAAGGTCAAGCATTTTGATCAAATTGACGTAGCTAAGAAATTCTTTTGTAATGTAAGAAATAGGAATGTCATAAACGTTTAACTCATCTCTTTTTATAAAAAAGAGGAGTAAATCGAGCGGACCTTCAAAATGACTTAATTTAATTTTAAACAAGGTTATCCTATTTTCATTTTTTCACGAACTTCTTGCATTGTAGCTAAAGCAACTTTTTTAGCACGACTTTCACCGTCGGCTAAAATACTTTTCACTTCATCCAGGTGATCTTCATAATATTTCCGCTTCTCCAACATAGGAGAAAGAAAAGTAGAAATATTTGAAGAACATTTCATTTTACAATCAACACATCCCAAAGCTCCGCTTCTACAGCCTGCTTCAATTTCCGGTATTTCATCCGGTGTAAACTTTTTATGATAAGAAAAAACCAGACAAACTTCAGGTCTTCCCGGATCATTTTTTCTTACTTTTTGCGGATCAGTTACAGCTTTGCGCAATTTTGCTTTAATGGTTTCGGCGTCATCAGAAAGGAGAATGGTGTTCCCGAGAGACTTACTCATTTTCGCATTTCCGTCCAGTCCCGAAAGGCGGGCGAAGGCTGTCAATTTAGGTTCAGGTTCGGGAAATACTTCTCCATACTGGTTATTAAATTTTCTCGCAATTTCTCTCGTAATTTCTATGTGAGGAACTTGATCTTCACCTACAGGCACCAAATCTCCTTTGTATAAAAGTATATCGGCTGCCTGCAAAACTGGATACCCCAGGTGTCCGTAAATGACATTTTCAATATTTAAATCTCTCACTTGATCTTTAACCGTTGGATTCCGTTCCAGCCGGTTCACAGTTACAAGCATTGAAAAAATTAAATGAAGTTCAGTGTGCTCTTTTATTTGAGATTGACGGAACATGGGACTTTTTTGTGGATCGAGTCCTGCAGCAAGCCAATCAATTAACATATCAATCGAATCTTGATAGATCGAATCGGAATTTAGATTTGTAGTTAACACATGATAATCAGCAATAAGATGATAATTATCATATTCATCCTGTAGTTTGATCCAATTTTCTAATGCCCCAACATAATGCCCGATATGTAATTTACCGGTAGGACGCATCCCGCTTAAAATTCTTTTTTTACTCATGCTTAAAATTATTTCTTTCAATTTTCAATTTTCGACTTTATACTTTTAACTTTCCACTTTCAACTAAGATACATGTACTGTTTCCACGATTCATCAAGTTTTCTAACGGAATTCTTAATGAAAAGAATATGGTTGGGGGTGAAAGGTTTAATCAATAATTTCATATGTGCATCGTTCGGAGACCTATCTCCCTTTTTATTATTACAATGGGTACATGCAGCAACCAAATTATCCCAGCTATCTGCGCCTCCTTTTGCTTTGGGAACGATGTGATCGATAGTTAAAGGGATATCACTTCGTCCGCAGTAGGCGCATTTAAATTCATCTCTTCGTAAAATATTTTTTCGAGTAAGCACAACTTTTTTGTAAGGCACAGAGATATAACTCGCAAGGCGGATTACACTTGGCCATGGAAAAGACCGGTGAATGGTTCTCACTAATTTTTTCTGATCTTTTGATACGATCTCGGCTTTACCTAGTAAAAGCAGTATGATTGCCTTCTTAATGTTGCAAATGGTTAATGGTTCATAACTCTGATTAAGCACCAGCACTTTTGCGTTTAATTTTCCGTTCGTACGTTTTGTGGGCTCGAAGACTTCCTCCCGTTATTTCGGGTGACTAATATATCTTACTTTTCATGCAAATATAATTAAAATGAAAAGTTTTTACTAATAAATCGGTATAGACGGTTTTTTTTATTCTAAATCCGGGCAATCCTGAGCCTAAAGGTTGTCTGTCATCAGCATTTAACAGAATTTCTTAAATATAGAAGTTTGGTAAATTATTAAAACCTTTTTACGTTTGTATGCACTAATTTATTAAGAAACCGGGTAGCTTTATTTCTGAGTTAGTTTTATATAGAAAATCCTTACCAAGCAGAGTAAATAATCCGTTACTCTCTCTCCATTTATATCATGCAGATCATTCTATCGTACTATGAAAAAACTAGCTTCCTATTTATCCATTTTTCTGCTTTTTTCGTTCATCGGTTGTTATACCATTATTGAAAAAAACACCTCTCCTAAGGGATATTATCTACCTTATAAAAATCATGCAATAGTTGGCTTTTGGATTTACAGAGTTCCCTGGATAGATGGTAGAGATCAAATAAAAAAAATAGAATTTTTTGAGGATGGCAAGGTTACCTATTATCCTAATTCTGAAATAATTAACTCACGTTACATGTCCGGAAATTTTTCTATTAAAGACGATACACTAAAAATTAGATTATTCAATAATTCCGCGCCGGAAAAATTTATTTATGAGGTAGACGGATCGACTCTCTATTTGAACAAAACTAAAAACAATCTCCCGATCAGATATAAAATTCAAGGGAGTGGTGAAGTGACTTGGGAAAAAGTATTCTTTTAGAATTATCTTCAGTTAGTGATGATGTTCAGTAGTGTTTCATATTTTTTAATTTATTAAAGGGTGTATTATGTTCAATCAAAAAACTGTTCTCAGTTTCATTTTTATTTTATTCTTTAATATCCATTCATTTGGTCAATCATCTTCTATTTTTCAATCATTGCTTTATCCTCATTCCCTTTCAGCTTCCGGTTTAGGGGAACAAGGCGTAGCTACAAAAAACGCTTTTGACGCGATGCAATACAATCCGGCAAATCTAGTCTATGAAGATAAGATCTCAGTTTCTTATTTTAGAAATCCATGGAATTTACTAAGCTGGTATGTGCCGTTAAGTTCTGTAAATGTAATAGCTAGATTGAAGAATGGTGGAAATGTCGCTTTGACTTATACTGATAGGGATTATGGAGAAATCATAAAAGCTACCATTGAAGACCCTTATGGTTACAGAGAAGGAGAAAAGTTTCACTTTTATGAACGCTCATTAGCTGCAGGTTACGCGATGCCGATAAACGATCAATGGAATATCGGCGGGAACGTAAGATATATTTGGTCTCCTAGATCTAAAGATCAATATCTCGACCAATTTTTATTTAGCGTCGGGGCTACATATATACCCGAAAGATTTTCTAATCGCTTAAACATTGGATTTTCTTTAATGAATTTTGGTGGAACAATTGAGGATAAATCGGATCTTCATAATATTGTTACTGGAAACGAATTAACATTTTCTTATCCGCCTCCGGCTCAATTAAATATTGGTATCAACGCGCTTGCGGTAACTAATCCTTTTTTTGATGTTAACTTTCTTGTCGGCGCAAAAAAGCCATTTGCAAAAGCGAGTACTCCACCCGACTACGAATCTCAATCCTCCTTCACTTCATTGTTTAACGATTGGAAAGATTTTCCGCGTGATGTTACCGGACAAATTGGAGTGAGTTATCTCTGGCATCCTTTGGATCTTGGTTCGGGAATATCTTTTTTCCAGGAAATGTATCTGGGATATTTTTCTGTTGGTCCTAAAGATGGAACAAATAGCTTCTTTACGCACGGGTTCGATATCGGACTTAAAGGAAAAGGGGTAAAAGCCTCACTTGGATATGCAGGGCGCTGGCATAATAACAGAGCAAATTCTTATATGAATTGGAATTTCCCCTGGGAAACTTTCCAATTTAGTTTTAGTTCAGATGTGAGTTTGTTTTATAAAGAAAATGAAGAAATTCGACTTGAAGCAAAACCAAAGAGCATTTTACTTTCAGCGGGATATGCTTTTGGTTCGGCTTTCGGAAAGATGAAAGAACAAAACTATGGGGCTGAAGCAAAAATTGGTTATTCGATGAAAAACATCTGGTCTGTTGAAGCCGACTTTTATATTGATGATAATTCCGCAATCCTTTCTGCATTTAAATATTCTAGAATGCAATTAATAATTGAGGAATCACCATATTACTATTATCCAAACAAATTTGATTTGGGTCTTGAAACCTTCTCTCTTGAATCCGGTTACCGCTATCATCCCATTGAACAGTTTCATCCCTTTTTTGTGCAAGCTTCCGTTGGGATCATTCGTTTGAATTATGTGCTTGAAGAAACCTCGCCAAGATATGTTTACCAGGCGTTTGATGAAATAGCTGTCGGAGCGGTTCTTCCGATGTTGGACACAAAAATAATTCTTATTCCTAAACTTGGTTTAACAACTTTATTTTTGGATCAACTTCCTTACAAAAAGATCTTAGGGGGATTCAATCAGCTTAGAGTAGGATTAAATATAGGGTATCAATTGTAAAATAACCGGGCATTAGTAATTGGTAATTTGTTTTGTAATGCAGAATATTATTCTGCATTACCTGTTCGTTATTCATTATTCCTTTTGGGTTTTTTTTACATGTGAAAATATCGCACTCCTAACGGAGTGCCATTTTATTTGTGGAGATTTGCTCTACCAATATTTAGCTCCTCCGGAGCTATTCAGAATCATACAATTTTAGATTTAACTCCGTAGGAGTTACATATTGGTAGAACTGAGTCCTCCTTATAAATCGAACCCCTTCGGGGTTCAATATTAATTGCCTGGTAGAAGAAACCCAATCTAATAAAATTATTAATTCCCGTTTGCTAATTTCACCAAACCTCTTTACGTTTGGTTGTAGTAATAATTAAGAAAATAGGTGGCTTTTATTTCTGAGTTAGTTTTACATAGAAAATACTTACCGGACGGGATCACCCCCGCTCTCCTTTTATATTCCACAAACGATGAACATAAAAAATATCTTTTTGATGGTCAAGATAGAGCAAATATTCGCAAACAAGTGTTGCAAGTATTCTCGATCATGCGACACGTAAAGCATGCATATACAAACGTTACAAACAAATTTAAAAACAGAGAATAAAATGAAATACAGAGACCCAAGTCCTGAAATTTTAAGAATCGAACAACTCGTTAATGGGGTTAAAGTTGGAGACATAAGACTCCCTAAATTTCAACGACCATTTGTCTGGGATAGTGGCGATATTTTAAAATTATGGGACAGTGTATACAAAGGATATCCTATTGGTAGTATTTTGTTATGGCTAACTAAAGAAGAGTTGGCAAGCGAAAGAAAAATTGCTGATCTAGAAATAAACGACAGATCAGATGAATATCCAACAAATTATTTATTGGATGGTCAACAAAGACTTTCCACACTTTGTGGAGCTCTATATTGGAATGGCGTTGACAAGAAAAGCCCGTGGAATATCGTTTTTGACTGCGACAAAGAAATATTCTTATATCCAAATGAAGATGATGTCGAGAAAATAAATCTTTTCCCTTTGAATAAGCTTATTGATACTGGTGATTTCATAAATCAATGTAAAAGATTTGAAGCTTCACCTAACAAAGAAAAGTATAATGACAACGCATTAAAACTATTAAAATCCATCAAAGATTATAAGATAGCTGCTGTTAGAATTGGTGATATGAATTTGAATGAAGTAGCACCAATATTTGAACGCATAAATAGTTCAGGGAGACAATTGACTATGGTAGATTTAATGAGAGCAGCTACTTGGAAAGGTGGATTTGATTTGAATGATGCTATTGAAGCGATAAGAAAATCTTGTGAAAGTAAAAATTTTGAAAACATAAAGGACACTCATATTCTTCGCAGCATTTCCGCTTGCACAGGTTTTGGCATTCATAAGGAAGATATCGATAAACTAAGAGATCGAAGTTCGAAAGAGTTGAAAATAGCTTCCTCTAAATCAGTTGAAGCATATAAGCTTGCAGTTGACTTCATTACAAGTGAATTACCATTGCCTTCCATAAGTTATTTGCCTTATGGTTTACAACTTACTTATTTGGCTGAATTTTTTAACCTCTGCCCGAAGCCAACAATTCATCAAAGACACGAATTAGTAAAATGGTTTTGGAAATCCTCCCTTACTCAACATTATGGTAGTGCAAATACTGGATTAATTACAAAAGACTTGGCTCAAATAAGAGAATTTGCAAAAAATAATATTGACAAACCAAAAATTGAGAAAAAAATAAATTTCAAGGGATTTTTAAATGATAATTTCATTTTAAATAAAGCTTCAAGTTTAACTTTTGCCTTATTGTTAGCTACCAATAAACCAAAAAGTTTTTTAGACGGAACAACTGTTGACACTTATAGAGCTCTTTCGGTAATTAACAAATTAGAATATCACCACATTTTTCCTAAAGCATATTTAAACAATGCTGGTGTTTCAAGAAGTGAAGCAAATTATCATTCAAATATCTCAATGCAAAATCTTTCAAACAATAGAGAAATTTCTGACTCAAAGCCATCTGACTATTTTAAAATAATTGAAAGAAACTTAGCAGATAAATTAATGATTGTACTAGAAAGTAATTTCATTAGTGAAGTTGGTTTCGAAGCTGGGAAAAAGGATGACTATAACTTCTTTATTCAAGAACGAAATAGATTATTGACGGAAAAAATATTAACTTTGGTTGACGACGATGTGTTATAGAAAATCTAAGGGATAGGAAAATGAAAACAAATTTAATAGCGCTTATAACAAGTTGTTCAAGGAGGTAGCGTTTTCGCTTTCGGCATTTGTAAAATTATAAAGTTGGTTCTAGCGTATTCACTTTGTTGTTAGGCTGTAATTGTAAATGAAAGTTTTGAAATAATTAAAAAGTTGTTTTACAAATTTGGTGTTGTTGTTATTGGCTGCACCCTAGCAAACACGCTGATATAACTTTTAATTACTCATGTCTAACACCCCGACCACTCACCGCACTCCCTGTTCTCTGTTCTGTGGAATTTACTTCAAACAATTTTCAATATGAATCCTAATCCCCTTGGGGATTAAATATTGGTAGAAATTTCTCCAAACAAAATCCCAAGTCCCGTCAGGGACGAAATATTTAACCCGCTATCTAATACAACCTCAATTCGTTTCCTATTCTTCCCGAAAATATCACGTCCCGATGGGACTTAATTTTGTTTTTGTGATTCATCTTCTACCAATATTACGTCCCTAACGGGACTGGATTTATGTGGTTTTTAAATTGCATATAATTTTCGGTTAAATTAATAAATCACTTTTTAACTCAAACACGAACTGCACTCCCTGTTCTCTGGAATTTACGCAAATCATTTTTTTAGTTCGTGTAAATTCGTGCAATTCGTGTCCGTGGCCATATTCTTCTTTCAACTATATTTAATTTATACTCTGATATGTTAAAAGTGTTTAAAAAGTTCTTTAAAATATTGAACAAATTAGTTTTATTTGCCTTAAATCCATAACCGGTTTAATTTATTCTCAATTTGCGGCTTAATTTCCTTTTTTATGAAATCGCTTTTACACATATTTTTGGACTTGACCCTTCTTCCTGGCATTGTCATGTGATTTCCTGCAATTGTAACTCTCCTTCCTGACACTGTCATGTGATTTCCTGCAATTGTAACTCTTCTTCCCGGCACTGTCATGTGATTTCCTGCAACTGTACTACAAGTTATGCGTAAGGTAAGTGAATAACAATACTAGTTCTTTCAAGAATTCAAAACCAGACGTTCGCCAATCTCCTTTATTTTACCAAATCTTCGTATCCAAACTTGAGTTGGAACTTCTGCACCAACACATCCAGCGTAGTGATGCAAACAAACGCCACTCGTTTTTATCTCCGATTACCGGGGTATACCATTAAGGAACGATATTGCTTATTTGACTGTTTAATCAAGAAAGATAAAAGATCAGTTACTACTTCTCATGGCTGGTTTTGG
>Ga0172379_10001171_pt1 | contig 55181 bp, 45 predicted proteins | sample GrowelOW334metaG_FD_119756 | JGI IMG/M metagenome (GOLD analysis project Ga0172379, IMG submission 119756) | Groundwater microbial communities from an aquifer near a municipal landfill in Southern Ontario, Canada - Groundwater well OW334 metaG | ecosystem: Environmental > Aquatic > Deep... | reverse complement strand
CAATAAAAATATTTTATTATCTGGTTCGTTGTTGCGAATCAAAACCGACAACCAACTAAATACTGTTTTTACCAACATCATTTTATTAAAATCATTCAAAATATTTTTATAACAAACCACTGGCACCACTTTGGTAAGATGATTGATTTCCTTACCGGGAATAATATCCGCCTCAACTAAAAAAAACGGCTCTAAATAAGCCGAATTTTTGCTAATGATCTTTTTTATACCGCGTGCCTGTGCTTCTATTTTCCCTTTTTCAAATGTATACAAAGTGATAATCTGGTCATACTCGCGAAAATCTGTCCGATGCAGAATAAAAGAATACATATTTATAAATTACACCCGCTCATGCATGGGTGGACCATGAAAAACTATCACTTTCAGACCGTCAATTCCAGCCTCGAACCCGTGAGTTTTATTCTTTTCCAAAAAAATTAAATCATTTGTTTCCACTGGAATATTTTTTTCTTCTTCTGAAATAAATCCAACACCATTTAATACCAAAACTATTTCTTCAGATGTTATATGTTTGTGTCGTTGAATTTTTTCTGTCGGTTTTAAATTAATCATTATCGCATCAATATCATGAGCACATTTCTCTAAAATTGTTCCTTCAAACAAATTTTCCTTATCAGCATAAACCATAACAGCATTACTCACATAGGCATCATTCTTCTCACCTTTTATTTTGTTCAAATTATATTTTAACATACATTATTTCTTATTTTTGACCAAATAACTTTCAAGCAACACCATCGCGGACTTTTCATCACGACTAGCCCCACCCTCCATCCGATCCGCTTGTTTAGAAGTAAACCGCTCATCAAAAAATTCCACTTTAATACCAATCTCTTTTTCAAAACCCTCAACAAACACTCGAATCTTTTTAGTGTTTTCATTTTCCTTACCATCCATAGTATATGGCAACCCCACCACCACTTTTTGAATCTTCTCGGTCTTGATCAAATCCACCAATTCCCTTTTGGCCTTAATTTTATCCTTATTGTCAATCACCCCATATGGCAAAACCACATTGATACCCGTATCGCACCAGCCCAATCCAATATTTTTTGTGCCGAAGTCCACAGCTAATATATTCATATACTAAGAAAATTGAAATAAATATTTTAACCGAACGAACGATAAAAATACGAGTAAAATTTGCAGATGAGTGAAGCGTGGCTGGCCGTGCTGTTTGAGCCCGCAGGCGAGTTCACGGCCAGAGTGAAACGAATCGCAAATTTACGAATATTTTTATAGTGAGAGAGGTAAAATATTTATTGAAATTTGATAAATTAATCTATTTCCCCTGGTCGGCGTGTCGCCACAATATTCCCAGTTTTGGTAATCACAACCGTATGTTCAAAATGCGCACACATCGATGAATCTGCCATAATAATTGTCCAATTATCTGGACTGTTGTCTACACGCCAATCACCCATCGAAACCATTGGCTCAATCGCCAACACCATACCAGGTTTTATTTTTATTTTTTCTAATTTTGGATCATAATAATTTGGAATTCTAGGATCTTCGTGCACAGCATGTCCAACTCCGTGCCCAACCAAATCTCGAATTATTCCATACTTGCCTTGAGATTTTACATAATTTTCAACAGCCCTGCCGATATCTGCCACACTATTACCAGGAATAGCGGCTTTTATTCCAGCTTCTAGGGATTCCTGAGTTACTCGCAATAATTTTTCTGTCTCCTTAGAGATTTTTCCTACCGCCACCGTATAAGCTGTATCGGTGAAATATCCACGTTCTCCTTTTTTGAATGGCCATTCCATCCCAATATCAATAGTAAAGATATCACCATCTTTCAAAATACAATTTTTCTTCGCAATACCATGTACCAATTCTTCATTAACACAAGCACATATAGTAGATGGAAATGGAATATCATCTTTGTGGCCCTTAAATCCTTTGAAAGCTGGACGACCCCCTGCTTCTTCAATCAATCTCTCTGCCATTTGATCCACCTCCCAAGTACTCATCCCGGGCTTCACCATTTTATATAATTTTTCCAAAATTTCACCGGTCAATTTACAACCAATAATAATCTTTTCAATTTCGTGCTGTGTTTTAATTAACGCCATAAAATAAAATTATGATTTCGCGATCTCTGCAATTTGTTTTTCCACCAATTCAATAGTTTGATCTCCATCAACAGATTTCAACAAATCTAAATTTTTATAATAATCTACAATCGGTTGTAGTGCCAAATTACCCTGCTCTTCAATTCTTTTTTGGATAGTTTCTATTTTATCATCTTGTCTATAAACCAATTCACCGCCACATTTTGGACAAACAACCAAATCTTTGGTAGTCGCCAACCAAGGAATAATTTCCCCGCACTTAGCACAAATTCGGCGTTTTGTCAGACGATTCATAGTTTCTTCATCAGACAATTTTACTTCAATTACTTGCACTTCTTTTTCCAAATTATTTTCCACAAAAAATTTCTGAAATTCTTGCGCTTGTTCCAAATTACGAATCGCACCATCCAAAACTACACCTTTATTTTCACCCAAAATATTTTTTATTTCATTAAAAGACAAACGATACACCAACCAATCCGGTACCAAATTCCCATCTTTCATTTCCTCCAAAGCATTTTTTTCATCATAAGCAATATTGTTTTTTTCTGCAAGCGCGCGCAACAAATCACCCGTAGAAAAATGTATATATCCAAATTTATGCGCCAACAATTTTGCCTGTGTACCTTTGCCACTTCCTGGTGGTCCGATAAAAATTAAAATCTTTTTTGACATATTAAATTACAAATTTTTTTATTCTTTCTGCTTCTTTTTCTACTACCACACCATCGTATTCACCAGCGTGGGCAGTCACACCTTCATATACTGGCTGACGTTGATCCAAATGTAGATTGAAAATAACCTTTTCTTTTTCAGATGAAATATATACATGAAATCGTGGGTACCAATCACTGTGCACTCGTTTTACATAGCTAACTTCGCCATTTCTCATTTTGTGCTGACCATAGCCACAACGACGAATAAACCGCTCAGGATCACCAATTTTGTCATTTTCAAATATTATTTGCATACCATAGGATTTTAACTAAAATTGAGCAAAAAGTCAATCCTGATTTACATATAAATAACTAAAAAATAGCAAAGCCCTCGGACATTGCTACCCCCACCGATTGGTGAGAACAGAAATGCCGAGGGCAGAAAAACAAGTCCAGACACGCCGCACCGAAGTGACTGATGCGATGCTCTGAAACTATTCGCGACTCACGATCGTGGTCGCGCAGCCGCCATAGGGTGATGTGGTGAATCTAACCGACCCAACCCGATCATTGGTCGTGTACAAGAACCCCAAAGCCCAATGCCATTTGGGGTTCTTCTCGGGGCCTTTGCAGGTCCTGAGGCAGCCGACGGCGCGGCGGCCGGTTCTTTCTTCGGCCAAGATCGTACCAAGGAGCAAGACCTCTCCGTTGGTCATGTCGAAACCGGTGGCCTTATCTATCTGAGCCAACAGTCTCGGTGCGTCGCAGAGGCCAAGACACCCCCAAGGCCGTGCACACCGAAAGACTCCATTGAAATACACTTCCCAGAAACTACTACCTGAAACCCTACGTGCTTGAGTGTCACAGAACACCGACCTGAAATAGAGCTTCGTCACGTCGAGATCGGCACTCGGTTCGGTATCACTCAGCACGGTGAAGCCGTGCTCGGCAGCAATGGCTGCAGAAGGAAAACCTTGCGGGAACCTAGGAGGAAGGTCCTTGACCGTAAGGAAGACCATGAGCCAGTTCCACGCGGCGACCAACCCCATCTAAAGAGCGATGATCTTGTCAACCACGACGCCATGCTTCGAGCTGTTGCTCATCGTATGCTCCTGCTTGTGAATAGTTCACCTTGGAATAAAACACTACAAGTGTTAAATTCCCCCCAGTTTTCTTTTTAATATATTTGTCTAAAATAAACTAAAAAGAAAACTGGGTAAATATCAAAGAACTGTTTAATCTAGTTCATAGATTAACATCAAATTATCACAAAGAATAGCAATTTTGTCAATAACAATCTTTCAATTGACGAACATTCATATTTAGCATAAAATATACCCATGATTCCCGTTTATACGGGAATGCTATTATAACAATATGAAACGTTTTGAGCTCACATTTGCCTTTCTTCAACTTCCTTTGGATTATTTAATGTTGATTTTGGCTGGTTTTACAGCTTATAGTTTGCGCTTTACTGGATTAGTCACCAGTATTCGCCCTATTTTATTTAATTTGTCTTGGGAAAATTATTGGCCCATTGTATTGTTTGCCTCTGCCGGGTGGATTTTTATTTTTGCTTTTTCAGGATTATATTCCGCCGACCCCAACCGCAAATTGGCCAAAGAATTAAACAAAGTATTTTTTGCCTGCGCCACTGGATTCGCCGCTATTACTATTTATGTATTTTTTACTTTACAAAAATTTGATTCCCGCTTTTTGGTTTTAGCTAGTGGAGTTTTGGCTGTCATCTATGTTTCACTCGCTCGCACAATTCTACGATTATTAAAAATTCTTTTTTATCGAATGGGTGTTGGTTTACGTCGCACTGTAATTATCGGTACTCAAAGTGTAGCCGACCAAATTCAACAAACACTTGAAAGCAAGCCCTATCTCGGATACAAAATAGTTGGTGTTTTAAAAAGTTTTAATCAAGATGAATTATCCAAAATACAAAAAAATGACTTGGACGAACTAATTTTTGCTGATCCAAAAAGTAAAGAGGATGAGGCATTACAAACCATTGACTTTGCCAATGAACACCATATTACTTTCAAATATTCCGCGGATTTATTTGCTACGATATCCTCTAATATGGCAATTTCCACTATCGCTGGTATCCCTATTATTGAACTCCGTCGCACCCGCCTCACTGGCTGGGGTAGAATTTTAAAAAGAGGTAGCGATATATTTTGGAGTATATTTTTCTTAATAATTTTATCTCCAATATTTTTAATTATCGCGTTAATAATTTCAATTGAAACCGGCGGACCGATTATTTACAAAAATGAACGCGTCGGACAAGAAGGTAAAAAATTCTTCACCTACAAATTCCGTTCTATGTACCAAAAATATTGTACTGGCGAACAATTTGGAAAATCTGGGCAAGAAGCCATCGAGGTAGAAAAAGAATTAATAAAAGAAAAAAGCGAAAAACAAGGCCCGGTTTATAAAATAAAAAATGATCCTCGCATCACACCTTTTGGTCGTTTTATCCGTCTTCTTAGCCTGGACGAATTACCTCAGTTTTTTAATGTGTTGGTTGGAAATATGAGTTTAGTAGGCCCTCGTCCTCATCAACCAAGAGAGGTAAATAAATACGAAAAATGGCACAAAACTGTTTTAGCTATCAAACCAGGTATTACGGGAATGGCCCAAATTTCCGGACGCAGTGATTTGAGCTTTGATGAAGAAGCTCGTTTAGATATTTTTTATATTGAACACTGGAATTTCTTCATTGATTTTATTATTTTGATTAAAACACCCTTTGTTGTAATTCGAAAAACTGGATCGATTGTATGAAAATTGCCCTAGTGCATGATTATCTTTCGCAAGATGGAGGGGCGGAAAGAGTTTTAAAAGCCTTACACGAAATTTGGCCAGATGCGCCAATTTTTGTTTTATTTCACGACCGAATAAAAATTAATTATTTGGATCATGAAAAAGTCAGAGAGTCGTGGTTGTCAAAAATGCCATTCATAAATAATATTTTTCAATGGTATTTGCCTTTTATGCCCATGGCCACCGAGCAGCACGATCTGCGTGGATATGATATGGTTATTTCTTCATCCAGTGGTTTTGCCAAAGGTGTTATTACTTCACCAGATACTTTACATATCTCATATTGTCATACTCCTCCTCGTTTTCTTTGGGGAGATGGCAACAATTATTTGTCCGATTTAAAAAGTAATTATTTTATTAAGTTAATTTTACCATTGTTAAATCATCAATTACGTATTTGGGATCAAATGAGTACTCAACGAGTCGATCATTTTATTGCCAACTCTCAAACTGTTCAAAAAAGAATTAAAAAATATTATCGCCGCGAATCGGAAATTATTTTCCCGCCTGTTGATACCCACCGCTTTCAAATTGCCAACAAGCTTGGTGATTACTATGTCGCAGGTGGCCGCCTAGTGCCATATAAGCGTTTGGATTTAGTTGTAAAAGTTTTTAATCGCTTAAATATACCGTTGAAAATTTTTGGTATCGGACCAGAATTTAAACATCTAAAAAGAATCGCAAAATCAAACATTGAATTTTACGGAAAAATTTCTGAGAGTGAAAAAGCTGTTTTATTTAGCCGAGCATTAGCCTTTATCCATCCTCAAAAAGAAGACTTCGGAATCACTCCGGTCGAAGCTATGGCCGCTGGCCGACCAGTGATTGCCTACGGATATGGCGGCGCTACAGAGACAATCATATCCAACGAAACTGGCATGTTTTTTTATCAACAAACATGGGAATCACTTCTCGATAGCGTGTCAAAATTTGATCCTTACTGTTGGGACAGCGAAAAAATCCGTCTTCATGCCCAAAATTTTGCCGCTTATAAATTCAAAAATAAAATTCAATCATTTATCAACGATCACTTCACACAATTTCAAAATAGTTTAAATTAGTTATGAACATTGGTGTCGATATCAGGTCTCTCATGGTTAAAAATAAAACTGGCATTGGCGAGTATACTTTTGAGTTGCTAAGCGCTATTTTTAAAGAAGATAAAGATAATAATTACTTTTTATTTTCTAATTCTTTTAAAAAAACAGATAAAAATTTGTTAATCTGGTCACAACCAAATGTTTATTTTATCTCGATCCGTTATCCCAACAAATTTGTAAATCTAGCGTTGGCTTTAGGTTTGATAAACGTTAATCAACTACTTCCAGAAAAAATTGATATTTGGTATTCTCCCAATATCAATTTTTTATCGCTAAATAAACAAACCAAACATATATTAACAATTCATGATATTTCTTTTGAGTTGTTTCCTGAATTTAATACTTTTAAACAACGACTGTGGCATAAATTAGTTAACCCAAAAAAACAATGCCAGGAGGCAAATATTATTGTCGTACCATCAGAAAATACAAAACGGGATTTGATTCAATATTATCAAATAGAAGAAAACAAAATATTAGTAATCTACCCAGGTATCTCACCAAATTTTGATGTTTCCGAGCCAAAACTAAAATTACAAAAAACTATTATTCAAAAAAAATACGACTTACCGGAAAATTTTATTTTGTTTTTAGGATCGATTGAACCACGCAAAAATTTATTGGGGCTGATCAAGGCCTTTGAAAAACTACCAAAACATTTGAGTGACAAATTTCATTTATTAATTGCTGGAGGATCGGGATGGAAAAATAAATTGGTTTATGAGTGTGCCAATTCTTCAAAATTACGTGACCACATCAAATTTTTGGGATATGTAGCAGATGCCGATAAACCCGCTCTACTAGCACAAGCCAATCTATTTGTATTCCCAAGTTTCTATGAAGGTTTTGGGTTCCCTATTATTGAGGCGATGAAAATAGGTACCCCGGTCATCACTGGCAACCGCTCTTCATTACCAGAAGTTTCAAATAATGCTGCCTATTATATTAACCCAAATAATGTTTCTGAACTCACCATAGCAATGAAACTTATTCTTGAAAACAGCAAACTATATGAGGAATATATAAAAAGAGGCTCAGAATTAGCCTCTAAATACAACTGGAACGAAAGTGCAAAAAAACATCTTCAAATTTTGACGACTAATCAAAAAACCCAATAATCAAATACACAAAATAAACTAAATTTAATACTGTTAATCCGACAATAGAAACCCAAGCCGCGATATTCATAATCTTACCATTGCGATGTTGTCCCATAATATCCTTGCGATTTAAAAGTCTCAACAAGAAAAAGAATAACACCGGCAACACGAATGTGTTTAAGGCTTGTGAAGCAACCAAAACAGTTACTATTGGAAAATTTGGTATTAGTACAATCAAAGCAGTAGAAAAAATACAAAACAAAAAGATTTTATAGAATGCAGACGACTCCTTGAAACCAGCATTAACTTTTCCTTCCCAACCAAAAGCTTCAGTAATAATATAAGCAGTAGAAATAGTCACTACTCCAGCCCCAAGCATTGAGGCATTGTACAGCCCCCAAGCAAACAAATGCTTTGCTAGTGATCCCGCAAACGGTTCCAATGCACGTGCCGCATCGGCTGCGTCATTTATTGTTATACCGTTCGCATACAATGTCCCCGCAGTAGCTATAATAATAAAAAAAGCTACAAAATTCGTCCAAAATGCGCCCAGACAAATATCCAATTTTGCCAAACCCAAATCCTGAGTGCGCACACCCTTTTCTGCAAAATATGATTGAATAAAAAACTGTCCCCAAATGGTCACTGTGGTACCAATAAGAGCGATAGCCATAAATAGAAAATCTTGTGTAGGAATCCAAGATGGCACTACAATGGATTTCAACGCCGCTGACCAATCTGGGTGACTCATAAAACCAGCGACAACATAAGCCAAATATAGCGCTGATGAAGTAAGAAAAATCCTCTGAATGTTTTTAAAATTACCTGATATTACCAACCAACTAACCAAACTAGCCGAGCTCAAAACAAATAACCAATTGGGAATATTATAAATATTTGCCACGGCTGATATACCAGAAATGTTGGCCAAAACATTGGCCCAATTGGCGATAAAACTCAAAGAGATAATAAAAAATGTTGCCTTAAAAGGAAAGTTTTCTCGAATCAAAGCGGCCAGTCCTTTGCCAGAAACTATTCCGAGACGTGACCCCATTTCTTGAGTAATCACCAATACAAAAGTAATAGCAAATAAAACCCAAATCAGATGATACCCAAATTGAGCACCAGCTACCGAATAAGTGGCAATTCCACCAGCGTCATTATCGGCAGTACCAGCAATAATTCCTGGACCAATAACACTACTTATTAATAAGATCCTAGCCCAAAGCTTCACTCTTCTCGATTCTTTTACAACATCATTTTGCATAAAATTAAGCATTTGGTACTAAAACTCGCATCACATCGTCGACAGCGACCACTCCCAAAAATTTATTTTCTTGATCAACTACGGCAGCAGAATTCAAATCATATTTGGTCATCAAATGAGCCACACTTTTTATCGATTGAGTAGGATATAAAACCGGTAAATGAATATTTTTTTTCATCACATCCTTCAAAACTTCCCTTTTATCAGAAATCAATAATTTTCTAAAAGAAATTACACCTTTATACTTTCCCTTTTCATCAATAATATACACGTAATTTAACGAACGAAAACTATCTGAAAGTTTACGAATTTTTTCAATAGTTGCGGCGATAGTATCATCTGGTAAACCAGCGAGAAAATCAGTAGACATCAAACCGCCCGCTGTATCATCCTCATAGCTCAATAATTTTTTTACCTTTTTCATGCGATCTTGTTCAACAAAGTTCAACAATTGCTTTGATTGATGCTCTGGCAAAGATTGAATCAAATCTACTAACTCATCAATTGACATACGCTCACTGATACGTGCCGCATGTTCAGGACTTAGTTGAGAAATCAATAATTTTTGAATCTCAGGATCTATTTCCTCAAATACACGTGCTGCCATATTTTTATCTAGTGATAATACCAGATTACTGCCTTGTTTAGCACTTAAATCCTCTACGATGTTGGCAATGTCAGCGGGATGAAGTCTGGTCAAATCCTTGGACACACTATCCAATTTTAATACACCCTCAACCGGTTGAGCTTTGCGCCAATCAATCAAGTTCACTTTCATGACGCCCAAAAAATCCATCCAAGACATCCCAAGACGACGTAACAATCCGCCGAAACTTACATCAATTCCCAGAATGCACATTTTACCTTCAAAATCACCAATCCGTAGATCATTGACACGAACTACTCGCGCGCCAGCCACATCCACTATTTGTTGATCCATTACATCACGATTCAGACGAACAAAACCATCTGGCTCGTGCTCTAAAAAATTTATTTTTGAAAAAAGTGTACGCAAAGAAACTTCTTCGCTACTAAAATTTTCAATCGCCTCATATGGGATGATGACTCTTTTCCTCTGATGACGTTTTTTGATAACCACATACTCCAAAGGAGAATACTCACCAGGCCGTACTCTGATCAACACATCTTCCAAACGACCAATCACCGTGTCGGCACTATCACTGACTTTACTGTTTAATAGACGACTGAGATATGGCATAAAATATATTTAGACGGCTTTATTATATGCCAAAAAATTGATTTTGGCAATTTGGGGATATCTCTGTTATACTATTTATGGTTCAATTCGTACCGTTGTTTATACGGTCAAACAAATATGAATTTTCTTGTGCTCAGACTTGCACCGAATTGGAGGTTTTCCAGACAGCTTGGTTTAATTCTCGGTGCTTCGGACAATTCGCGCGGCGAAAATTAATATTTGTTTGACCTATAGTATTATAAAAAGATAAACCACATAATAATTATGAGGATTGGAATTGATGCGCGCATGCTTGGACCCAAGCAAGGTGGTTTGGGACGATACATAGAACAACTGATCGCCAACCTAGAAAAAATTGATTCACAAAACGAGTATGCGATATTTTTGCGTAAGGAAAATTGGGATGATTATAATCCTACGAATTTAAGATTTAAAAAAGTTTTGGCCGATATTGGATGGTATGGCTGGGCTGAACAAATTTATTTTCCATACATTATAAAAAATGAAAAAGTTGACCTGATGCACTTTCCTCATTGGAATGTCCCGCTTTTTTATAATCAAAAATTTGTGGTCACTATACATGATCTTCTGCTTCTACATTTTCCTACTAGACATGCGAGCACGCTCGGACCAATATGGTATTGGATCAAAAACAAAATGTTCAGATTTACTCTTAACCATGCAGTAAAAAAGGCTAATAAAATTATCACCATCAGTGAATTTACCAAACAAGATATTGTTCAAACTCTAAAAATTGATCATAAAAAAATTGTCACAACATATTTATCTCCTCTTGAAAAAACCATGGCCGAGGCTCCGTTTTCTGTCTACAAAAAATATGAAATAAACAAACCATACTGGCTGTACGTTGGAGTAGCTTACCCTCATAAAAATTTGTTTAAACTGGTAGATGCTTGGGAAATTTTTTGCAAACAACATGGACATACTTATCATTTAGTTTTGACTGGAAAGAAAAATTATTTTTATCATCAATTAGAAAAATACATAGAACAAAAAAATATTAAAGACATTATTTTGACTGATTTTGTCCCAGACAACGAACTTCCAGAACTTTATCGCAACGCTTCTCTCTACGTCTTCCCAAGTCTCTACGAAGGATTTGGGTTACCTCCTCTTGAAGCAATGCAATATGATTTGCCGGTAATTTCTTCCGATCGGACTTGTTTACCCGAGATATTAGAGGAGGCGGCCATATATTTTAACCCTGACGATCCTCACTCAATTACGTCAGCGGCTAATTTGGTGATTAAAGATAATGACACTCGTAAAAATCTGATCGAAAAAGGACAAAAAACTCTACAAAAATACTCATGGGTAAAGACGGCCACTCAAACTCTTCAAATTTATAATGAAACCAAATAAAAAGTGGATAACTACCGTTTTTTATAGGTGCACGACAGCCTAAAAAGGTGTATAATATAGTAGTTAAACAATCACCAAAATTTTAAGATGTCGCGAATAAATAAATTGTTCAACAAAAAGAGACCACAACTCCGTCGTTGTGCTTTTTGTGATAAACCTGGACATAACAAATCCACCTGTGGCCAGTATTTAGCTTCGCTTGTTCAAATCAAATCAACGCCTATTACAGCCGCCCCGATCAAGTTTTTTATTCATCACGTTTCACACTCACCTACCGCTTCGACCCATGTTGTGAATCTAAAAAAAGACACTACTCAAACCTGGCACAATGTAGCCACAATTTCTCCAGAAAAAAATAAATTTTTAGATTTCAACGCCGCTTACGAAAAAATTAAACAAGAAATTCAATCCAATAAAACCATTACTCCAGGAGACATAAACCAAAAAATATTTGCCAATTTATCTCCATCTGAATCTGTCCAAAATTCTGTTTTGTCTAAAGAGTTAACACCAAAAAAACAAAAATGTGGTGAACATGCAAAATGGTCAATCAAAAAATCTTTTAATTCTATCACCCAAAAAATTGATACACTATTGATAAACTTGGGTAAAAATATAAAAAACTTTTTTAGAGCAAATTTTTTCTTTCAACGACTCATCGCCGCCACTGTAATTTTAATTATTATCCTCATAGTACCTAGCTCGGCCAATAGTTATTACCAGAACATCAAACTTACCACTGGCAAGATTGTTCAAGATAGCACTGCTGGTTTTTTGTCGTTACAAAATTCGACTATTGCTCTAATGCAAGCCGACATTCCTACTGCTCAGACCGCCATTAACGATGCTTTAAACAGCTTCGGAACAGCAATATCCACTATGGAAAACAACTATGAATTTTTACAAAAAATAGCTTCTATCGTTCCCGTTTTAGACAATGAAGTCAGAAGTCGTCAATCTCTACTCTTAGCTGGGCAAAAAATCGCTCAAGGCAACACCTATTTACTAAAGGGTATAGCTGAAAGCCAAATCAACGCTAGCAGTACTTTCAATATCAGATTGGGAATTTTTAACAACCACCTGTCGGCCGCTATACCAAACTACAAGGAGGCGTTGGGTTATTTAGATACAGTAAACTCGGATTCCTTACCTCTAGATTATCAGGGACCATTCAAAGAATTTAAAATTATTTTTACTGCAGTTTTGCATGATTTACAAAATTTGTCTGATTTAAATGGGGCTATCAAGGAAATTTTTGGCGTTCAAGGTCAACGTCGTTATTTATTAGTCTTCCAAAATCCCAGCGAACTACGCCCTACTGGTGGATTTATCGGTAGTATCGCAGTAATGGATGTTAAAGACGGTAAAATTATCAGTCTAGATGTACCAGCAGGTGGTAGTTACGACATACAAGGCCAATTGGATCAATTTTTGGAACCACCTACCCCGTTGTTGCTAACCAATAAACGCTGGGAATTCCAGGACTCGAATTGGTTCCCAGATTTTTCTACTAGTGCTCAAAAAATGATGTGGTTTTATCGCCACAGTCGCAATGTAACTGTGGATGGTGTTATCGCCATCAACGCCTCAGTGCTGGAAAGACTATTAGCAATCACTGGTCCGATATCCGATGAAAAACGAGGATTAACACTTTCGGCTGACAACGCTCTGTCAACCATCCAACAAGTAGTTGAAACCGGCCCAGAAAAAAAAGGCAACAAACCAAAACAAATCCTCTCAGACTTGGCTCCCCAATTTATTGACCATTTCAAAAATAGTGAACCAAAAGATCTTGTGCCGTTGATTGTAAATTTACAAGAGGCTTTGACAAAAAAAGAAGTACAGGCTTACTTCACCGACCAGACTGCTCAATTGGCAATAGAACAAATGGGTTGGAGCGGGAAAATTTTAGTTACCAATGATCGTCAAGATTATTTGGCTGTCTTCAACACTAACATCCATGGCGAAAAAAGTGATAGTAAAATAAAACAATCCATCAGTCACCAAGCGGTGGTACAAGATGATGGCACTATTACTGATACTGTCACAATTTCTCGTACTCATACCGGCAATGCTCAAGAGAAATTATATGGCACAACCAATATTGATTACATTCGTTTATATGTTCCAAAAAATAGTGAACTTGTATCCGCTAGTGGTTTTATTTGGCCCGAAGAAAGTAATTTTAAAGTACCAGAAAAAACATACAAGGCTGATGAATTTTTAAAACAAATAGAAAAAGAAATTAAAATTGATGAACGTACCGGCACTCGAATTACTGAAGAATTTGGCAAGACTGCTTTCGGCAATTGGGTAATTACCGAACCTGGACAAACTACCGAAATCGAATTTACTTATAAACTTCCATTCAAACTAGCTGACATAAATCAAACTGCCAACATCTCTTGGCAAAAAATTGTTAATTCAAAACAAGCCCAGCGTTATCAGCTAATAATACAAAAACAGTCTGGTATTGAAAGTTTGTTTGAGAGCCAAATAATCTTACCTACTGATTGGCAACCAAATTATAAAGAAGGTGACGGCATCGAATTGGCTAAAAATGGAGCCAGCATCTCTTCACTAACATTAAATACAGACCGGGTATGGGGCCTGGTAATGGAAAAATAAAATAATAATTATATATTTTATGCCCAAAAACAACATACCGGTTGAAAATTTTGAGAAAATCGCTACAAAAAAACCACGCCGTCGCACCACCAAGGCACTTCCACCAAAAAACGACAATTATGCTGACCAAAAAATCGAACGTCAACTAACTAGTATTTACAAAGACGACAGTGGAAAAATGCCAGATATGCGAAAAATAAATAAAACTCAAACCGGATCATTTCTTGGTGGCCTATTCAAATTTGTATTTTCAATTGCCATTCTAGCCGCTTTGGCCTGGGCAGGATTTTTCTTTTTACCAATGGCCAATAAATTTTCTGATACACAGCTAGATCTAAAAATAATCGGCCCAGAAAGTTTTACTATTGGAGCCACCACCACCTATCAGATTGTCTTCAAAAACAACCAAAACGTCACTCTCAATAACGTGAATTTGACTACCAACTATCCATCTGGATTTGTCTACTCACAAAGCTCATTAAACCCAAAAAATGTTGGAAAAAATGAATGGGATATCGGTGTTTTAAAACCAAACGAAGAAAAAACATTACAAATTACTGGTAATCTATTTGGATCATTAGGAAATGGACAATCGTGGAGAGTTTTGTTGAACTACACCCCTGAAAATTTCAAATCGGAAATGCAAAAAGTAGCCACTCTAAATGTTTTGCCAGCTCAAGCGCCTATTACTATCTCGTTGTCTGGTATCGATAAAATCACACTTGACACCCTTACCCATTATACGATAGTGGTAGAAAGCAAGGACAATCTAATGAGACAAAACCTAGAAGTGGTTCCCGTTTTCCCTGCTAGCTTTTCAATCACTTCCTCATCAATTCCACTAATAAAAAAAATTTGGAAAATACAACCATCTGCATCAACAAATAGTATTTCCAAGTATATTATAAACTTTTCCGGCAAATTCAGCGCTACAGACGAAAGTGCTGTCGCACTAAAAGTACAAGTTAAATTGGCCAATCCAAATCAAGACAGTTATTTATTGTCCGAAGCTATTCTAAATACCGAAATCATCAAAAATGCTGTCACAATTAACACTGCTATAAATGGATCACTCACCGACATGGAATCAAAACCAGGTGAAATTCTCAACTTTACAATTGCTATAAAAAATTCTGGTAAAGATGTAATCAATAAAACACAAATCAAGCTCACTGTCGACGCTCCATCATACAAAAACCAAAGTATCTTGAGCTGGAGTGACATCGCTGATAAAAACGACGGCGACATCAACGGCTCTCAAATATCTGACCAGGTTCGTCGGGCTACTCTAGTGTGGAATGATAAAAAAATCTCGAGTTTAAGTAAGTTGAATTCTGGTTCAGATGTATCATTTGACTTCCAGATACCAATAAAAAATAGTGATAAAGCACCTTGGAATAGTATTGAAAATAATCAAATTAAAATCACAACTGAGCTTACCTTTGTTGATTCTACCAAGGCAACTCAGACAATTAGTGGCAACCCTATAAATATCACTCTCAATTCTGATTTATCGATTGAAGTAAAAAATGATATTAGTAGTGATAGCCAAGAAAAAGAAAAACACAGTATTACTTGGATGTTAAACAATACCTATCACCCATTAAAAAACGTTACTTTATCAGCTGATATTTATGGCGACATCATATGGGACGGGCCTTCTTCGACCCCATCCAATATTGTCCAATATAATCCAAAGACGAAACATTTGGTCTGGACTATACCTGAAATGACAGACAACACAGATGTTTTGGTTTTTCCATTTTCTGTCACTATTAACAAAAACAATCCCACTCAGGATACTCTAGTTTCAAAAGTACATGTCACCGCTGATGATACAGTGAGCGGAAAGAAACTAGAACTATTGGGGAACGAAATTTCACTCAACAATTAAAAATCAAAATAAAAAAAACACCACGAACATAATTACTTTTAAGCGGGTTATGAGCCGAGGCTCATCCTTTCACCATCGCGGGTGAAAAAAGCGCAAAAGTCATTATGTTCGTGGTGTTTTTTTATTTATCCAAAAATTTTGTAATAATTTTTTGCGCTCCAACAATATCGTCTGGCGCAATCCATACAATCCGCTTGTCGCGTTTAAACCATGTTTCTTGTCTTTTGGCATATCTGCGAGTATCACGTTTTAATACGTCCACTGCTTCTTCCAGAGTAATCTCCCCTCTCAAATAGCTGCCGATTTGCTTATAGCCGATACTACTCATACTCGATAAGTCCCAAGGATATTTGCCCGATAGTATTTTTGTCTCTTCCACCAAACCAGATTGGATTTGAGAATCGATGCGATTATTTATATTTTGATAAAGTTTTTCTCTGTCTGTTTTTATACCAATTTGTAACGCATTATATAATGGTATTGATTTGGTAGTTTGCGAAACAAAAGACTCTCCACTACTAATCGCCACTTCCAGAGCCCGCATCACTCGACGACGATTTTTCAAATCTACAGTTTTGGCCGTTTCCGGGTCAATATTCTTTAATAACTTTATTAACTCTTCCAAAGGTTTCAAATCAAAACTTTTTCTTAACTTTGTGTTCGGTTCTACTTTCGGAATATCTAAATTATCTACCAGCGACCAAATATATAGGCCTGTTCCTCCAACCACAATGGGCAATTTCCCGCGAGACAAAATATCCGCTATCGCCAGGTTAGCCTGATCCTTAAAATCAGACAAAGTGAAACGTTTGCTCGGTTTAACAATATCCACCAAGTGATGAGCTACCCCCTGAAAAATATATTCCCCGCTATTTTGCCTTCCAGGATCATGGGCTGGCTTTGCCGTAGCAATATTCATTTCTTTATAGACCTGGCGAGAATCGGCGTTTACTACTTCCCCATTAAATTTTTTAGACAATAAAATACTCAGAACAGTTTTTCCTGAGGCAGTTGGGCCAACTATAAAGATAACTTTGGGGAAATGATTTTTCATTGAACGGATTATACTTATAATAGTGAAAAAATGCAAGTGGAATAATACAAAATCCGTCTTTTGAGCGGATTTTGTATTATTATCGAATTTATATTCTGTCCTTTATTTCACTTTGAATTTTAACCAAGAATTCTGTTTTACTCATTTTAATCTGTTCTTTTTGTCCACGTACTTTGATCATCCAATCTTCACCGGCCAATTCTTTATCTCCGACTACAATGATATATGGTACTTGTCTGTTGGCCGCCTTACGCACGCGATTGCCTAATGTTTCACTGGCGCAATCACTTTCTACACGAACACCCAAATTAAATAATTCTAGTTCTATCGCCTTTGCCCCCTCGATATGTTTATCCACTACTGGTACCAGTACGATTTGAGTTGGACACAACCATACCGGCCAACGACCACCATAATGCTCTATCAAAAAGGCTGTGAATCTTTCATGTGTGGAAAGTGGAGCACGATGAATAACAAATACTTCATTATTGTCTTGACCGGTTTCATCTGTATAACTTAATCCAAATTTTTGTTTGGCGGCAAAGTCCAATTGAACAGTAGACATAGTTTCTTCGCGACCAATAATGGATTTGAACATTACATCAATTTTTGGTCCATAAAAAGCCGCTTCATCCTCCGCTTCCACAAATGGCACTTTCATTTCTTGCAATACTTCGCGAATTATACCTTCACTGTATTCCCAATTTTGAGGTTCGTTAATATATTTGTCCAAATGATCAGGGCTCCACTTGGAAAGACGAAACCAATAATTTTCTAAACCAAAAATCTTGAAATATTTTACCATCAGATCAATCACACTCTTGAATTCGGCTTTGACCTGATCTTTGCGACAATAAATATGAGCATCGTTCATCGCCATACAGCGTACGCGCAACAGCCCAGCTAATGTGCCAGACAATTCATTGCGATAGCACTCACCATATTCTGCAATACGCAGAGGCATATCACGATAACTATGTTTGTTGTGATTGAAAATCGTATGATGGTGTGGACAATTCATCGCTTTGAGATAATAAGTACCATCATCCATTACCATCGCTGGATACATACTATCTTTATAATATGGCAAATGACCGGAAGTGAGATACAGCTCTTCTTTGCCCAAATGTGGGGTACGAACACGAACATAACCGGCCGCGCGTTCAAAATCAGTAGCCAATTTTTCTATTTCATTGCGAATAATAGTGCCGTTTGGCAACCACATTACCAAACCCTTGCCAACCTTCTCATCAAAGAAAAACAAATCTTGCTCAGCACCAATTTTTCGGTGATCTCGCTTTTCTGCTTCTTCCAACAAATGCAGATACTCATCCAATTCCGCTTTGGTGGCAAAAGCAACCCCATAAATTCTTTGTAACATTTTATTTTTACTGTCTCCACGCCAATAAGCACCTGCTACATGAGTTAATTTAAACGCATCAGGATTAATTTCGCTCGTATCTTCTACATGTGGCCCAGCGCAAAGATTATGAAACCAATCGGAATCATAAAAACTTAATACCTTTTCGCCTTTTTCTTTGAGTCCATGAATCATTTCTGTTTTATACGGATCGTGCGTATAAAATTTCAAAGCATCTTCAAAACTCGCTTCACTTTTTACAAACTTAATTTTTTGAGAGATCATTTCACGCATCCGTTTTTCTATCCACTCGAAATCTTTTTCAGAAATACTTTCCGGCAGATCATAATCCTGATAAAAACCGTTTTCAATAGAAGGCCCCACACCCAAACCGGCCTGAGGATATTTTTTTTCCATTATGGCCATACTCATTAAATGAGCTAATGAATGACGCATTTTTTCCAATTGTTCTTTTTCCATATATATTATTTTTTATATTCTTGACGCAAGATACTATATATCTCACTATCTTCGAACTTTTTAGTAATTAAATTAAAATATCTTTGTCTTTGTTTTCCTTCATAAACAAAACCTAATTTTTTATACAATTTCTTTGCGCGCCCATTACCTGCATATACAAATAAATCAACCCGATTACATTTTAATTTTTTAAAAGCAAAAGCAATGATAGCTTCAAAGGCCTCGGCACCATACCCCAAACCCCAAGATTGTTTATCGCCGATCACAATACCAAAATTGCCGACGTGATTAACATAATTATACCTAATATCAATATTACCAACCAACTGGTTATTTTCATTAAGCATAGACCAGACATAATTTTCTTTTGACTTGATCCTATCCTTTATCCATTTTATTTCATTTCTCAAAGATGGTGCTTTTTGTAATATTAAATATTTAGTCACTTCCTTATCACGAAACCAACTTATAAAAATATTAGCGTCCTTCACACTTAACGGACGCAATGTAATTCTCTTACATTTTATTATTGGCACTTTCATATAAAAATAAAAAACCGATATCTAAACAAAGATATCGGGGTCAAGGGATTTCCTAGACGGTTCCACCCGAATGTTTCACTCATTTTTTGGCTTAGCCCCAGTCCACCATTGGCAGAAGGGATCCTTACGGAAAGCAGTTGGTAGCCGCTTCAATCACCTGTGTCTATATTAAATTAAAGGGTAAAATCTGTCAAATCTCTATTTTACATTTTTAACCACCACTTTTATTTTATCTGGTACATTTGGAGCTTTACTTATCCATGAAGGCGAAAATTTCACTTCTACCCCAGCCACATGGTTCAACTCAAACACATACCTTTCAATATTGTCTTTACTTTTATTCATAAAATATTGAGGGGATAATTTTTCGGCGTTGGCATCTAAGGTCACTAACACATCTTGTGACACCGCCAACTGGGCGGTTTTGGTAGATTGGTCATATGATAGTACGGACACTTTTGGGTCATTGGTCACAGTCAAAACTTTTTCTAAAGTATTGTCCACCTTCGATGACACCACTTTAGAAACAGCGTCATTTAAACTTTTCTTGTCATAAGATATTACCACTACTGTACTAGTTCCGCTCAAATTAAATCCGTCTACTTCTTCACCAACTTTTTTGTCCACTTTTGGATTGGCACCAATAACCGTCACTACGCTTTTTTGGTTTTCGTCTCCTACAACAATACTATATTGTTCTTTTATTTTTTCTTCAAAATCCTTACTAGCGGTTTTGACATCATCTTCAGTCAAAATACCAACTTTGCGAATGCCCGTCGCCATCGGTTTTAGACTCTCGGCGTAAACTACTTTTTGTTTTTCCGCCGCCAATCCAGGAATAGTAAATTGGCTAGGGCCTATATCGCTATCAGGGCCGGCTTTGTCTGCATATACTGTAGCGACTATTTGCCCGCTGGCCGGGATAGAAACCTTGTCCGACAATCTAAATAAGATACCTTTATCAGTCACTAAACGAGTTGTCTTCACCAAAACCTGAGATTCACCAGTCTTATTATATAAAACAACTTCACCTCCGGCTAAACCTTCGATGGTTTTGGAACCAGTAGGAAAATATTTTTGTGAAAAATTTATCATTGATGAAGAAACTGTACCTATAATAGTATTATCCCCCAATGAACCACTACCTGTGCTAACACCCACCGTCAAGTTGACACTACGAGTATCCTCTTTAGCCAAAATTGTAATGGTCGCTTTTTTCGATGTAACAAAAACCACCACGGCCAGCAAGCCAATGGTGACAACTAAAAAAGACAAAGCAATAGTTCGATAAAAATTTACCGATGGCTCAGAAAACTGAGCACGAGTTTCAGTATGACGAACGCGCATAATAAAATTTTTATTAAGATAAATTTATTATACCACAAAATTGTTTTTTCACCTACTCGGTCACGCGGAAAACTTCATCCAGTGAGGTAATTTTATCCAGAGCCTTCAACAAACCGTCTTGAACCATGGTAGTCATACCGTTTTTTACTGCCAATTCTTCAATTTTATACTCAGAAACTTCGGTACTCAAAATAATTTGTTCCACTTCTTTAGTCATAGTGAAAATTTCATAAACACCAATACGTCCTTTGTATCCTAACCCACTACATTTTTCACAACCCTTTCCGATATAAAAATGTAAATCATTAAAATTAACATTCACCTTTTCTGTTTCTGGTAGCTCGGAAAGCATTTTTTTGGCACGTTCAAGTTTTTCTGTCCCCTCTACCTTTTCCTCTTCTTTACAAAATTCACAGATACGACGCACCAAGCGTTGGCCAATCACGGCGTTCAATGATGGTGCCAACAAAAACGGCTTCACTCCCATAGAAAGGAAACGTGGAATAACGCCAGATGCACTATTGGTATGAATTGTAGACAACATCAAATGACCGGTGAGCGCGGCCTGAATAGCGATCTCAGCACTTTCTAGGTCACGGATTTCACCGACCATACAAATATCTGGATCTTGGCGCAAAATACTGCGTAAACCTTTGGCAAAAGTATAATCTTTGGAAATATCTACCTGACTCTGATTGATACCGTCCATTTTGATTTCAATAGGGTCTTCCAATGTGATAATCTTGACCCCAGGTTTGTTCAATGTACGCAAAATACTATACAAGGTGGTTGTTTTACCAGATCCAGTAGGACCAGTAGTGATAATCATACCGTTTGGTCTCTCCGTTTCACGTTTTAGGCGCTTGTAAGCGTCACCGCGCAGTCCAAGTTCATCAAAGGTCACCCCTTTACTACCACTATGCAAAATACGCATTACCACACTCTCACCGTGTATAGTAGGCATGGTAGAGACACGAACGTCCAGATTTCCAGACTGCAGGGCCAAAGTCACACGTCCATCTTGCGGCCGATCAGTAACATTAATTTTCAAGGCAGACAACAATTTAATACGCGACACAAATCGCTTCCATTGTTCTTTTGGTAGAGTAGCCACGTCGTGTAAAATACCATCGATACGATAACGCACTGCAATACCATTTTCTTCTGCCTCCACATGGATATCAGATGAATTTATTTTCAAAGCGGCGGCAATCATCAAACTCAAAATATCCGTCACCGAAACATTCACAAATTTTTCTTGTAAAATCTGTAAATTACTAATATGTTCTCCAAACTTATTCAATTCTTCATCGGTAATATTTATATCTTTGGAAATCGCTTTTACGATTGGCAAATTTGCATATAATTTTACGACGTGTTCAAAACTGTTTTCAGAAATCAAATGCAAAACTACTGGAGCATGATGACGCTCACCTAACTGAGATAAAAAGTCGTCCAATTCTTTATTTGGTTCAATGCAACCAACACGAATTTCTTCTGGTGTGAAATAAAAACACACAACTCCCTTTTCCAGAACCAATGATTCTGGAAAAATTCGCAAAGCTTCGGCCGCAACCGGAAAAGCACTTAAGTCGATATATGGCAAACCCAGCGCCTGAGCATTCTCTTTGACAATACCTTCTTTTTCTTTGAGTTCAATTTTCTTCATTTGTTGAGAAAACTTTGCAGTAGAACTATCCATCGTTTGTTTGACGGATGGGGCTCCAGCGACAGGGGTTTTTGGTAACAAATTACTAATCGAGGGAAAATCTGTCGACATAATTAGGATCTTCTAAATAGATTTTTTAAAAAATGGATTACTCTGCTAACTACTCCTTCGTGATGCATTTTCATAAACAAATACACCCAGGCACAGGTCACAAAAGCATTGAAAACGCCGGCTACTACCAATACTAAAGCGGAATAAAGAGCAACACCTGTATAAATTCCAAAACCCACCAAGAATTTCAAACCAGAAAATCCGGCTACAATCCACATCAAAAATGAGGGGATGAACGCAATGAAGGAACCATAAATTACTATTCCCAAAAATACTGCACTAAACAACATCAGCACTATCCCCAATTCTAGAGATACCATCAAATGATCTAAAAATAAATTCCAACCTTTTTTTACGGCACGAATTAATTCTTCTTTTTGTAATAACAAATATCCACTACTATAAATAGAAACTGACTCGATCACTAAAGCCAAAAATAAACCAGCACCAGCAGATAATATCAATAATAAATTACTAGACAGCGTACCGTTTTGGACTAATCTCAACGCCAACAATGAAAATAAATAAATAATAATCAATTGTAAACTTCTGCCAACAGCTGAGATTGCCAATAGCGGAAAAAATTTGTGCACGCCTTTATTCCACGCATCAGACAATAGCAATATACTGTCTTTTTTATACCAATGAATGGCGTACGCGATGATAGCTCCTCTAGCACTCACGGCTACAAATATAATAGCGGCCAATAAAATTAAAATAATACCGACAAACCAAAGCATTAATAATACAACCGATACCTTATGCCAATTCCAAGCGCTGAAAAATTCAAAAAATAAATTTAATTTGTATATACGAAAACCTTCGTTGGCTGTTTTATATAACATCCCCACAAAATCACTCAAACCCATCTGCCCAATAACGGCAGATAATAATCCAAATATCCACAAAGATTTTTTTTGCGCTACCAATTGCCAAGAACGAGTTATGGCTTGGCGAAATGTTGGTTCGTGCATATATACAAATAACAATTGGCAATTAATTTTGCCGACTATTATCATTATAACATATTTTGTAAGGATAAACAAAAATACACAGGTTACCCTGTGTATTTTTTTCTATCATTATTGAGCTAAAGGACGCTGACCAAGCACTCTGATAATTTCATCTTGTTCAATGGTCTCTTTTTCCATCAATTCCTTGACCAACTCTTCCATTTTGACCTTATTTTCGCCGATAATTTCTTTGGCTCGTTTCTCACCTTCTTCAACTAGAGCTTTTACTTCTTTATCAATTTCCTCGGCTGTTTTGTCGCTATAATCACGCTGTTCGTGAATTTCTTTGCCCAAGAAAATCATTTCTTCATGCTCCCCAAAGGTGCGTGGACCGAGTTTATCACTCATACCATAGCGAGTGACCATATCTTTGGCAGTTTTGGTAGCATGTTTCAAATCGGAACTTGGACCAGTAGAAATCATACCATCACCAAAAATCATTTTTTCAATAACATAACCACCCATCATCATCGCCAATTCATCTCTAAATTGAGCCAATGTGTGATAATGTCTATCCTCAGAAGGCATGTTCAATGTATAGCCACCAGCTTGTCCACGAGAAATAATAGACACCTTGCGCACTGGATCACAATGTGGCAAATAATGTCCCACTATCGCATGTCCAGCCTCATGATAGGCAGTCATCTTTTTTTCAAGATCACTCACGATTCTATTCTTTCTTTCTGGCCCGAGCAATACTTTTTCAATACTTTCCAACACTTCACTTTCTCCCACAGTTTTTTTATTGCGACGAACGGCCAAGATAGCGGCTTCATTCAAAAGGTTGGCCAAATCCGCACCAGAAAATCCTGGAGTGCGTTGAGCCAATTTATTTAAAGAAACTTCTTTTTCGATTGGTTTACCTTTGGCATGAACTACTAAAATTTCTTCACGGTCTTTCATGTCTGGCAAATCGATAACTACACGACGATCAAAACGACCTGGACGCAATAGCGCAGGATCCAATACATCTGGACGGTTGGTGGCGGCCATCACAATCACTCCCAAGTTGGCTTCAAAGCCATCCATTTCAACTAAAATTTGATTCAATGTCTGTTCACGTTCATCATGTCCTCCACCCATACCTGTACCACGTCTGCGACCAACTGCATCTATTTCATCAATAAACACGATAGCTGGAGCGGCTTTTTTTGCTTTAGAAAATAAATCACGCACACGAGAGGCACCCACACCCACAAACATCTCCACAAATTCAGAACCACTCATATGGAAAAATTGTACACCAGCTTCACCGGCTACTGCCTTGGCCAACAATGTCTTACCAGTACCAGGAGCACCCATGAGTAAAACACCTTTAGGAATCTTGGCTCCCATATCAGCAAACTTTTTTGGATCTTTCAAAAAATCTACAATTTCTTCCAATTCCATCTTTGCTTCCTTGGCACCAGCCACATCTGCAAAAGTTTTTTTATCTTTTGGATCTGTACCTGCTTGGCGTGGGTTGCTTTGTCCAAAACCCATCGCTTTATTATTTGCACCTTGTACGCCTCTAGTCATGAAATATAGAAATACCATAATGATGACCAATGGAATTATTGCTGGCAAAAGATTAGACATCCAAAATTTCCACGAAGTTTGATCTTTGATTTCAACAGCGATACTATTGCGAGCCGCATCAGCCACGCCATAGTTCTTCATAATATCACCAAATGATTCGCCTGTTTCCTTTTTGGCTTCCTGCAATTTGGCATTTGCATCTTTCAATTTTACAGTCAACAAATCACCTTGCACCGTGACCGATTGCACCAGTCCAGCGTTGATTTCTTCTACCATTTTGACTGTGTTTATCTGGTCTGGTTTTTTGCTTTCACCAGATTTGGTCAAACCCAAAACACCGGCTACCACCAGTAACACCAGAAATATCGCCAAAAAATTCTTTAAAAAGTTTTTCATAAAATATTGTAATTCACTAGCTAATTAATATAAAGGTAATACTACCCTATATTTCCAACAAAATCAAGCTCCAAAACAAAAGCCCCGATTGAATCGGGGCTTGTTTAAAAAGTTGATTATTCAGCTTTTTCTTCTGCTTTCTTTTCTGCCTTTGGTTCCTCTTTCTTTACCTTGCCTTTGACACCGGCGACTTTCAAGCCGAGGCGGTGTTCAGCAGGTTCCAAGGATACTATTTCGAATTCTAATTCTTGTCCTACCTTGAATTTGTCATTGATGTTGCTTACTGGTTCATCAGACAATTCAGAGATGTGAGCCAAACCATGAATTTCTTTGTCTAGGGCAATCATTAAACCGAATGGTTCTACTTTGATAATTTTACCGGTGACTTTATCATTCATTTTATATTTATCCTTTACTTTTTTCCAAGGATCATCTACCAAGCGTTTGATAGACAAATAAATCTTGGAGTGATCGAGTTGGATAATCTGAGCCTTTACCTGATCGCCCACTTTCAACACATCCTTTGGGTGATCAATTCTCTGCCAAGCGATTTCAGAAATATGGATAAGACCTTCAAGGCCATCACCAAATTTCACAAAAGCACCAAAGGAAGTCAAAGCGGAGATTTCGCCAGTGACGATATCGCCAATCTTGTAAGCTTCCAATACAGCTTTCTGAGAATCTTCCCAAACAGCACGTTCGGAAACGATCAATTTTTCTTCTTTTTCATCAACGTCAATAACCTTCACTTCAAATTCTTTACCTTGCATTTCACGCAATTTATCCAAAATGCGATTCTTGTCACCACCAGTAACACGAGGATAGTTATCTGGAGAAAGCTGAGATACTGGCATAAAACCAGACAAAGCATCTACACGCATCATCAAACCACCTTTGTTGGCGGAAACAACTTTGGCTTTGATAGTAACACCGTCTTTCATCCATTTCTTCATGGTATCCCAAGCACGCTGATATCCAGCAATGCGGAAAGAAAGTTCCATCTCGCCATTTTCATTTTCCAAATCTACTACAGTAGCCTCAGCTTCGTCGCCAACCTTTAGGCCAGCATACTCGCGTGATTCTACAAACAATTCTTGGCCACGGACAACACCAGTGGTCACACCTTCGACATCGAGACGAACTTCGCCTCTGTCTACGGAAATTACTTTACCTTTTACAACCTCGCCCACTTTTGGGACGTTGATTGCCATGCCTGCCAATAGGGTTTTGAAGTCCTGTTTAGCGGCGGCTGTTTTTGATTCTGCCATATATATTAAAAAAACACCTGCTTAACCCCTACCGAACGAATCGGTATAGAGTGCCAACCACTAAATTGGGTCGGCTTAATGTTTTGATTTATGGGAATATAATAAACTATTTTGAGGGATTTGTCAATAGATAAGTCACCAAAATTAAAATATCCCTAAATTCACATTAAGGGATATTTTAATTAATTTTTACGATACCTATCTTAATGGTATTAAAGGTATAATTTTTTGCAACAATTTGTTTATTTTAACAACTTCCATATAACGATGTTCTAAGCTGTTCGCGGCATCTGTAAAACCATTTCTATAATAGTATCTTGCTGTCGTGATAGCTTCCAAAGTTTCTAATAATCTTGTTTTTACTACTTTAATTTTCTCTGCAATTTCTTGAAGATAAACAACTGCGCCTTTTTCTTGTAGGGCCTTAGGATCAAAAGATAAATCCTCAGATAACCCTCTCAAATAAGGCAAAGAATTAAAACGACCACCTTTGGTTGTTTCCTGAAAAAAGTCACCAACTTCTTGCAAATTTCTAGCCACCATTTCGGTCTCTTTTTTCTTAAAAATTATCGCGGCATGCAAACCTTCATCTAATTGTTTACTTTTCTTTAACAAACCCACAATTTGAAGAGCAGCATCATCCATTAATTTTATACTTCTATTAAATTGATCTTCAATTCTACCAATCGATCTTTTTTCGGCTAATTTTTGTGGGTTTTGTATACTTACATCAAAAAATTCTCTAAATTTTGCTCTATGATCCTGATTAACAAGATATTTTTTTGGATCTTCAGGATCAACAACTTGGATATTTGAGTTATTTCCCAAAGATCTATCAAATGGTGCAGTGTATTCACTCGGCGATCTCACAATAGTAGCTTGAGGAACTCCAAATCTATAATCCCCTCGTCTCTTTTTGTCTTCATCAATTACCGGATCTTCATAACCACTCGCTGCAATGAGCATTGGTTCCCGGTTTATCATGGCTAACAATTCAGGAATTTTATGTTTTTCTAAAAATCTCCCCGCTATTTCTTCACCTAACTTTATTTCCTCAACCTGCATCTGTTCTAATATTTTTTTCAATTTAGTTAATTTTTCAATAGCGGCTTTACGTTTCTTGGGGTCTGTATCAGTCTGACCCGCCTCACTTATTAAAGCATCCATTGCATCGGTCGCATCTGCATAATTGTTTAAATAATGTCGTGCCAGATCTTGCAAATCTTTCATCTCTTTTAAAGCAGGGTGCTCTGTACTCCAATTAGGTTTGCCGTGTTTTTCTACTGCAACTGTCGCCACAATTTTTTCTGATAATTCTTGTCTTGCAGCTTGTAATTCAGATATTGATGTCTGCAATATGGATTTTAAATCTCCCGACGCATTTTTCCCAGCTTCAATTAATTCTGCCAACTTCTCTTCTATTTTTTTCATCAAATCAGACTGCTCCCCCTTTTTATCAACATCCTTCTGGTGTTCATCAAATTCACCACGAATGACTTTCGCTTCCGCTTCTAACTGGGCTTGTGCATTTATGTCGGCCATGTTGGCCGCTTGCAAAGCAGCATTAGCTCGCGCTAAGACATCGCCTTCTGGTCTTTTGTCTATTGTCATATATTTATTATAAATTACACAAATTATATAAATAGTATAGCACATTTTTGCCCTTTTGTCAAAGACAAAATTTTGTCAATATTTTAAAAAAATCCAAAAAATACCTACTCATTTTTATACACTTTTTACTACTATATTTTACTTGCCACCAATACCCAAATATGATATAATTTTACCAGTTTTGTTTAACAAATTTTTAACGATTTTTGACCAATAAAATATGCATATTTCCTGGCTTGGACAGACCTGCGTCCGTTTGCAGACCAAAAATTTGGATGAGGATGTTACTATTATTATAGATGGATACAAACCAAACACTGGTGAGTTCCCTCGTAGCTTCACTCCACAGATTGCCCTATATTCTCATGGTGAAGACAACGCCACCACACTTTCTCAAGACCCTTTTGTGATTCCTACTTCTGGTGAATGCGAAATCAAAGGTGTGATGTGTTATAGCTATCCTTGTGAAGACGGACAAGTTTTTAAAATTAATGCCGAAAATTTGAATTTGGTACACCTTGGAAAAATTACCAAAAAACTGGATGCCGAATATATTGAAAAACTAGGCACACCAGATATTTTGTTTGTCCCAGTTGGTGGTGGCAAGGAATATTTGTCTGCTGCAGATGCCGCCGATATGGTGACAGCGATGGAACCACGTATTGTGATTCCAATCGCCTACCAATGTGATAGCGACCCAAAAGCTGGTACGCTGACTGATTTTATAAAAGTACTTGGACTCAAACCAGATATCACTGATAAAAAAATTATTATCAAAAAGAAAGATTTACCAACCGAAGAAACAAAATTAATGGTGTTAGAAAAAAACTATTAATATATGCCTACCAAAAAAGGAGGTAAAATTGATATTCGCGAACAGTTCATCGAACAACAACTCACCAAAGAAAAAAAATTGTCTATTTGGCTTTGGATAGGAGTTGGTGGATTAGGAATTCTGATCGTGTTTTTTTGGGGATATTCACTATGGTCAAATGTATCCACCTTTAATTGGAGCAAGACTGAAGAAAATAAAATCTTAAAACAAACTGGTGCCGATTGGAATCAAGCTTTTCAAAGTGTACGTGAAAATGAATTACAAAAAGAACTTACCAAATTACAAATAAAAGAATTAATAAATAAAACTTTGAAAGAACAGATCGAAAATATTTCTGTGACCAGTACAACCAGCACAATCGATATCGCGACCTCTACTACCTCCACTATTGTTTCAACCACTACTAATAAAACAACTACCACTAAAAGATAATTATGCAAAACAAACTTGAACTACCAAAAGGAGATATCGGAAAAATTTTACAGACCTCGATTGTCAGTGAAATGAAAAATTCATATTTGGAATATGCCATGAGCGTAATTGTTTCACGTGCGTTACCAGATGTTCGCGATGGGCTCAAACCAGTGCACCGTCGTATTCTTTATGCAATGTGGAATATTGGCTTGCGCCACTCTGGTAAATTCCGTAAATCCGCTCACGTAGTCGGTGAGGTGATGGCCAAATACCATCCTCATGGTGATTCTTCTATATATGAGGCTATGGTGCGTATGGCGCAGGATTTTTCAATGCGTCATCAATTGGTAGATGGCCAGGGTAACTTCGGCTGTTTTACTATTGATACTAAAGTAAAATTAACAGATGGTCGTGATTTGAGTTTTGATGATTTAATAAAAGAATTTGAACAGGGCAAAAAAAATTATACCTACACTGTCAATAGTGTTGGCTTGATTTCTATCGCCGAAATAAAACATCCACGTTTAACTAGAAAAAATGCCGAGCTAGTAAAAATTACTTTGGATAACGACGAAGAAATAAGATGTACCCCAAATCATTTGTTTATGTTGCGTGACGGCAGTTATATGGAAGCGCAAAATTTACAAGCCGAAACTTCATTGATGCCAATATATGAAAAGATTTCAGAAACTACCGACCGACTAAATCGTCGTGGTTATAAATTGATATTACAAAACAAAACTAAAGAATGGATACCCGCACATCACCTGACAGACAACTATAATTTAACAAATAAAAAATACAATAAAGCAGATGGACGAGTACGTCATCACGTTAATTTTGATAAAACCAACAACAACCCAGAGAATATTACTCGCATGCATTGGGGTGAACATTGGAAAATTCATTATAATAATGCCACATTGAAACACCAAGACGAATCCTACCGCGAAAAAATTGCACAAGGTCGCAAAGAATTTTGGGCGAATCCAGAAAATCGCGCGAAAAGTGTTGAAAGAATGAAATCTAGGAATTTGACCAACTGGCAAAATCCGGAATACAAAGAAAAAATGAGACAAACTCTAAGCAGAGTCAACAAAGAATACATTCAAGCACATCCAGAAAAAATAGAGGAATTAAGTAAACGTGCAACTGCCACTTTGAAACGACTGTGGAAATTACCAGAATATAAACAACTGTTCCATAATAAAATTGCCGAATCAAATAAGAAGCGCACTACCAACAATACCGGAAAAAAGAAATTTTTAACTGTTTGCAAAGAAACATTTACTCGATACCAAACATTGAATCAAGAGTTGTACGAAAAAATAAGGAAAATAATTTATCCTTATGGTGCTTCTACCTCTTGGGATACTGGTTTCAAAAAATATTATACAGAAAATTTGGAATGTGTATTACAAGACATTACCAAAAATCACAAAGTAAAAAGTGTAGAAAAAATAAATACTCGGGAAGATGTATTTGATTTGACTATAGATAATACTCACAATTTCGCACTCGCCTCTGGAATTTTTGTACACAACTCAATGGACGGGGATTCTGCGGCTGCAATGCGTTATACTGAGGCTCGCCTACAAACTATCGCCGAGGAAATGCTTTTAGATATTGAAAAAAATACTGTCAATTTCAATCCTACCTATGATGGTTCACACAAAGAACCAATGGTTTTGCCAGCAAAATTACCAAACTTACTATTGAACGGCACAGTGGGTATTGCCGTCGGAATGGCTACCTCTGTACCACCACACAACCTGTCTGAGCTATGTGACGGTATTGGAAAACTCATTGCCGAACCAGATACTACAGTAGAAGAATTGGCCGAAATTATCAAAGGCCCAGACTTCCCTACTGGTGGTATTATTTATAATAAAAAAGATATTTTGACCGCTTGTGCTACCGGCCGTGGTGGCGTAGTGATTCGTGCTAAGGCTGAAATTCAAGAAGCCAAAAAAAGTGGCATGTTCCAAATCATCGTGACCGAAGTTCCATATCAGGTGAACAAGGCCGAGATGATCGAAAAAATTGCCAATCTTGTCCAAGAGAAAAAAATGGAAGGCATTCGCGACTTGCGCGACGAATCCAACAAAGATGGTGTGCGTGTGGTAATTGAATTAAAAAAAGACGCCTATCCACAAAAAGTCTTGAATCAACTTTATAAACAAACCGATCTTCAAACTACTTTCCATTACAATCTATTGGCTCTGGTAGATGGCATCCAACCACGTGTTTTGAATTTGAAAAATATTTTGGAAGAATTCATCAAACATCGTCAAGTGGTAGTGCGTCGTCGTACTGAATTTGATTTGGAAAAAGCCAAAGACCGCGCCCACATTTTGGAAGGTTTATCTATGGCGCTAGATAAAATTGATTTGATTATCAAATTGATTCGCGCTAGTGAAAATAAAGAAGAAGCCAAAGTAAATTTGATGTCAAAATTCAAATTTAGCGATCGCCAAGCGACTGCTATTTTGGAAATGAAATTACAACAATTGGCTAATTTGGAAAGACAAAAAATCGAAGATGAATTAAAAGAGAAAAGACTGATCATTAAAGAATTGGAGAGTATTTTGGCTTCAGCTAAAAAGATCTTAAATATTGTAAAAGTTGAAACAGAAGAAATCAAGGCGAAATATGGTGAAGAACGTCGCACCAAAATTGTCGCGCGTGGTGTTCAAGAATTTACCACCGAAGATTTGATTCCAAATGAACCAACGGTGATCATGATCACTACTGATGGTTATATCAAACGTCTTCCTCCGGATACTTTCCACCAACAATCTCGTGGTGGCAAAGGTGTGATAGGTGTGACTACCAAGGAAGAAGAGTGTATTGATCATCTCATGGCTACCAGCACACATGATAACATTTTATTCTTTACCAATCGTGGTCGTGTATTCCAGCTGATGGCATATGATATTCCTCAAGCAAGTCGCACTGCCAAAGGCCAAGCCTTGGTAAACTTCTTACAATTAGCACCAAATGAAAAAGTGACTGCCCTATTAGGTACTGGGGATTTGAGTAACTACAAATATTTAGTAATGGTAACCACCCGTGGCAATATCAAAAAATCCGCTCTGGAAGATTTTGCCAATGTCCGTCGCAATGGATTGATCGCTTTAAAACTAAAACCAGATGATAATCTCGAATGGGTCAAACCAAGTAACGGCAACAATGAAATCATGATCGCCACCAAACAAGGTCAAGCCATTCGCTTCCGTGAAAAAGATGTTCGCGAAATGGGTCGTACTGCCGGCGGTGTTCGTGGTATGCGTCTCAAGGGTAGCGATTCAGTGATTGGTATGGATATAGTGGACCCAAAAAATACTTCTCTAGTGTTTTTGACTGTGGGTGAAAACGGTGTTGGGAAACGCACTGTACTAAAAGAATATAAAGTACAGGGTCGTGGTGGTAGTGGCATCAAGACTGCCGAAATTACTGCCAAAACCGGTAATCTCACTTTTGCCAAAGTAGTGGATATAGTAGATGCCAACGAAAAAGATCTATTACTCATGTCTACTCATGGACAAGTTATCCGCCTGCCATTCAAATCTATCTCCTCCTCTGGTCGCGCCACTCAAGGTGTGCGCCTCATGAGATTCAAAGTGGAGGGTGACAAGGTGACGAGTGTGACGATGTTGTAAAAAATAATACAAAAAAAACGCAGGTTATAATGATCTGCGTTTTTTTATATTATAAAAATTTTATGTGCCCCCAATGCGAATCGAACGCATATCGCCGGCTTCGGAGGCTAGCATTTTATCCATTAAACTATGGGGACTTAATCCCCGTTTTCACGGGGATGACATGTTTAAATAAGTCGCCGTATTTTACGTAAGACTGTATACAAATTGTATTTAAAATTACTTATTATCAAATCAAATGTCCCCGAATCTTCATGGCATGTCCCACCAAACCCATATTTGAATCTACTCACTCCAGCATATTGATGTTTTGAATCAAATTCATATTCACCTTCTTTATTTATTCGTGGTGCTACCCCAAAAAAATCATAAAATTTATAGCCCATTTGCTTGGCCATTTTTATCCCCTCCCATTGCAACAAATACGGCGCCATCAGCGAACGATACTCATGATCAGAAGCGCCAAACAAATAAGTAAAGGTTTCGCCATAGCCAATAAACACCGCCGTCGCGATTGGTTTGTCCTCACTATATATAGTAATTTGTTTACTAAAATCAGAATCCATAATCTCTTGATAATGTTTTGTCTCATGCAAACGAAATTTATCGCGACTACCTGTTTTTTTCATCAGCTCCAAAAATACATCCAAATTCTTTTCGTTTTTTATTTCTAAATTTTTCTTTTGTGCCAAACGAATATTATATCTTGTCTTGGTGTGCATTTTTTCCAAAATTTCTCCTTCGGTTTTTTGTAAATCCAAAATTAATGTGGCGCGAGGATTCACATCATAACTTTTTTTCAAATTTTTATTATCAATTTTTTCTTTTGGCTCAATTCGCCAAAAAATTATTTTTTTGTTTTTAAAATAATCGGCCAAAGCTGATAGAGCCTCTTCGCTCAAATCACCTACTGGGCCTTTTGGACAAAAAGCATAACGCCAACCAAAAATAAGCGGCAAAAAAACTACTTGCGCAACCGTCAATATTTTTCCATCATTTTCTACTGTCAATCGTTCCACATCCTTACCTTCGGCTACCAAAATCTCGCCCCACTGCCAAGATTGAGGAAATGGAACAACTTTGGTTAAATTCAGCTCATCCCAAACATTTTTTTCTTTAATTTGACGTATTTTAATCATAATTACTGTATTTTAGTCTAAAACAAAGATTAAATCAACCTTGACCCTTTACAAACCCACATTTTTAGTGTATACTAAGAACATAATTTAGAAAACTCTAGATTAATTTTTTTACTCAGTAATCTTACCAATATGGGTTTACCTGGTCATCGCCGTACCAGTGGCGATAAACGCCAACGTTCCGCTCACCATGGACTAAAAGCTGCCAATCCAGCTATCTGTCCAAAATGCAACAAAACTACCCTTCCACACCGCGCTTGCGCTTTTTGTGGAACATATCGTGGTCGTCAAGTTGTAGATGTAGCCAAACGCGCCGCTCGCACTGTTCGCAAAACTAAAAAGAAATAATCCCTTTGGCCAATAGTCTTTGACTATTGGCCTTAGTTTTTTCCTATGTCCAATCGCCATTTAGCTCGCTCAATCGCCATGCAAACCATTTTTGAATGGGATTTTCGCGGACAGCCTAGCGCTGGCCTGCCGGCTATTTTGGACCAAAATATCAAGGAATTTGGGGTGGGGTTGGGGGACGAAAAACAGTTTTCTAGTGATATAATCAACGGCATTATTGACCATCTCAAAGAAATCGATGAAATTATTGTTAAATATGCACCAAACTGGCCATTAGAAAAAATTACTGTCATGGATCGCAACATCTTGCGTATCGGTATCTGGGAAATGAAATTCAATCCAGAAGTTCCACCAAAGGTGGCTATCAACGAAGCTATCGAATTGGCCAAAAGTTATGGCGGCCCTGCCTCAGGTAAATTTGTCAACGGGGTTTTGGGATCACTATACAAAGATATGTACCCAAATGGTGAACCTGTAGTAGAAAAAAAATAATTTATATTTATTAACTTCCCGTTTATCGCCTGTCGCCCAAATTTTGTGCGCTATGCGAAAAGCGAGTAAACCACAATATATGAAAATAATCGAAATGCCGGAAGTCCAAGAAAAAAACTTTCCGTTATTAGAAAAAAAACTCGGAATAAAATTCAACAACATAGAATTTTTAATTCAGGCTTTTGTACATCGTTCATATTTGAATGAACATCATGAATTTCCCTTGGGACAAAACGAGCGTCTTGAATTTTTGGGGGATGCTGTGGTAGAATTAGTCGTCACTGAATATCTTTTCAATGAATATGGCAATCCAGAGGGTGAATTGACCAACTGGCGCGCCGCTTTGGTAAATGCCAAAATGCTCGCTAGTGTGGCATACGAACTAGAAGTGGAACAGTTTTTGTTCCTTAGTCATGGTGAATCCAAAGATGCTGGCACCAAGGCTCGTGAGTATATCATGGCCAATGTGTTTGAATCTTTAATTGGTGCCATATATATGGATCAAGGTTATGACGCCTGTAAGAAATTTATCTTGGGTTGTGTAATTTCCAAATTACCATATGTGTTGGAAAACGGTTTGTATATGGATGCCAAGAGTCGTTTTCAAGAATCATCTCAAGAGCTTTTGGGAATTACTCCAACGTATCGTGTACTAGAAGAAACTGGTCCAGATCATGATAAAATTTTTAAAGTGGGAATATTTTTAGAAAAAGAACTGATAGCTAGTGGTGAAGGCAGTAGCAAACAAGAAGCACAGACCGAAGCCGCTGAAGCCGCTTTAAAAATCAAGGCATGGAAAGGACCAAAAATAGATATAATGAATAGACAACCTGGTGATCCTATTCAATAAGATCACCATCATGGGACGGTAGCTCAGCTGGTAGAGCAGATCCCTCTTAAGGATAAGGTCCCGGGTTCGATCCCCGGCCGTCCCACACAACAATTTATTCTGCCCTTGTCGTTCAACGGATAGGACACCAGGCTTCGAACCTGGGAATGTGGGTTCGACTCCTGCCGAGGGCACAAAAGAATAACACTTGAAGTGTTATTTTTTATTAAATTTTACATATCAATATCTAACTACATTATTTATCAAAAATATATTTATAACTCAAAAATATAATGATAATAATTATTTTACATATACTATGTTTATATTTAATAAAAATAATTTTATCGCTCACCTGTGCATAACTTTGCTTGACACTATTTCATTTTTTAGCAAAAGGCTCTATAATATATACAAGGTCGAAGAAAATATTTTTTACAACAATGCTTGTCTTGTAAAAAGTACTTCTAAAAAATTTTTTCTCGCACTCGCGAGTAGGAAAAATTAATTGCTCTCAACTTAATGAGAGTAAAACAGGAGGTGAAAATCATATGGCAAAGAAAGTTAAAAAGGCAAAAAAGAAAGTTGCTAAGAAAAAGAAAGTTGCTAAGAAAAAGAAGAGATAGTTCTCACTAAAAATCCGCCGAATAAGCGGATTTTTTTTATTTGTATATCCATACTATAAATATTTTTATCAGACACGCGAATATTGACTTATTCATCAAATAATACTACCTTAGATACATTCGTATGATACTTCTATGGGACTCACATACAATAATGAATTGATAGAACAAAAGGTTGACGCTATGTCGTCTAATGGAGCTAAAAAACTGCATATTTTAGCTGACTTTGATAAAACTCTCACTATTTCTGCAAATATAAACGGCAAAAAAGTGAACTCACTCATTGGACAATTGCGCGCTGACGGATACCTCACTCCAAACTATGCAGAAGATTCATTTGCTTTGTATAAACATTACGGACCATTTGAACACGATCAATCTATTAACCTAGAGGAACGCTCCAAATTAATGGAAAAGTGGTGGGTGAAACATATGGAGCTGTTGGTCCAAAGCCGACTTAACAAAAGCGACATGGATTCTGTGGTGGCAAAAAATAACATCAAATTTAGACCAGGGGTAGATGAATTTTTAAATTTACTAAAAAAATATCAGGTACCAATAGTAATTATGTCAGGTGCACCTGCCTATATGATACAAAAGCAGTTGGAGCTGGCCGAACTTTTATCAAATAACATCCATATCGTGGCAAACTATTACGAATATGATAACGAAGGATATGTAACAAATTTTAAAAAACCAATTATTCACTCTTTAAACAAATATGAAATAACCACCCGCCAATTTCCTTTCTTTAATGAACTTAGGGAAAGAACTAATGTCATTTTGTTGGGTGATCAAATAGATGATCTCGGTATGATCGAAGGATTCGATTATCTCAATTTACTCACCGTTGGCTTTGCCAACGAAAAAGAAGATGAAAGTAAGTTTAATAAAAAATTCGATATTATAATTACAGAAAATAACGACTTTAGTTTTATAAACGAAATTACCAAAAAAATATTATGATTAATAATGAAGAAAAAGTAGAATTTTCGCTTAAATTAGCAATCGTACTAACTATATATATAGTTTCTTTGTTTGCTTCCAACACCATTGGCTCCAAACTTATGCCTTTTGTATTTGGCACTCAATTATCGGTGGCCGTATTTTATTTCCCGTTTGTATTTTTGACAACCGACGTAGTGGGCGAAGTTTACGGTAAAAAAACGGCTCGCATGTTTGTTTTGACTGGTATTCTTAGTGTGGCCTTATTTTTAATATATAGTGCCATATCTACTATAGTTCCTTGGGGGTCGCAAGCTCTATGGATGAAAGACAGCTACAACGAAATTTTTGGGTTGTCCGCCCGCATCTCTATTGCATCATTATTAGCCTATGCCATTGGCGAATATCAAGATGTCATTTCTTTCTTCTTCTTCAAACAAAAAACTAATCTTGGTGGTAAATATTTTTGGGTCAGATCCAATCTTTCCAATGTTTGGTCACAATTTCTAGATACTGTCATTTTCATGTTTGTGGCTTTTTACGGAGTATATCCACTTAAAACATTACTGCTAATCATTATTCCTTGGTGGATATACAAGGTAGTCATGGGGTTGTTCTACACACCACTAAGTTATATTGGTATTCGCTTATTAAGAGGAAGAAATTATGTTAGTACAACCAATCAAAACCCAACTGTTTAAAGAAAACGGCGATTTGTTCGTTTTTTTAGATAAATATTTACCAAAATTGAAAAACAAAGATGTGGTAGTCGTGACCTCCAAGATTGTCGCTTTGTCCGAAGGTAGATTTTGCATTGTAAAAAATGAAAAAGAAAAAGATACTATAATCAAAGCAGAAAGTGACTGGGCAATGAAAACAAAATATGTTTGGCTGACTATAAAAGATGGCGACGTGTTGGCCAATGCAGGTGTAGACGAAAGTAACGCAAATGGCAAAACAATTCTGTTACCAAAAGATAGTTTCGAATCAGCTAAAAAGATTCGAACCTACTTGATGAAAAAAAATAAATTAAAACAACTGGGCGTGATTGTATCTGACAGTCGCCTACTACCTTTGCGAGCTGGAGTAGTCGGAGTAGCTCTAGGCTATGCCGGTTTCAAAGGGATAAAAAACTATATTGGCAAACTAGACTTATTTGGTCGCCCATTTAAATACTCCAAAACTGATGTTGCGGACAGTTTGGCTACCTCGGCGGTTTTTACGATGGGCGAAGGTTCTGAAAAACAACCACTCTGCGTAATTAGGGGCGCCACAATTGAATTCATCAACACAATCAATCGTAATGAATTAAAAATAGACATCAAAGAAGATATCTATAAGCCTTTATTTGAGAAAATTTAATAAAAAAAATAATTTTATCAAAATTAAGTGACATTGCGAAGTTTTAGCAACAAATTGCAAAATTTTATAGTAAAATGCAATGTTTGAGGAGCGTAGTGACGAGTTTTGCATTTTACGTTAAATAAAATTTTGACAATTTGTCTAAAACGTAGCACAGGAACGTATTTTGATAAAATTATTTATACATTAAATGGCGGCTCCACAGTCGCTGTTTTTATTTCCCCACCCGTCGCTGTCTCAAAGGTAAAAGAAACCGCACACAGTGCAATAGACTTGTCTGGAAGTGCCACTGTAGCACCATATTTGAGGTCACCAACTATAGGATGACCGATGTGAGCCAACTGTGAGCGAATTTGATGTGGACGCCCCGTTTTCAAGTTTATTTCCAATAGAGAGTTCTTACTATTTGATTTTAAAACTTTATAACCCAACTCAGCATAAAGCGTATTATCTGTTTCCTTGTCAAACAATGCCACCTTATTTTTTTGTTCATCTTTTCTTATCCAATTTATCAGAGTATCTTTTTCTTTTTTTACTTTTCCTTCTACCAGCGCCTGATAAACTTTTTGTACTTTGTGGGTACGAATCTGTTCAGACAATCTTGCCGCCCCCTTGCTGGTTTTGGCAAACAAAACTACCCCACTCACTGGTCTATCCAATCGATGCAACAACCCCAAAAATACTTGCCCGGGTTTGTTATATTTTTCTTTAAGATATTCTTTCACTTCGTCCATCAAACATTTATCCCCCGTCTCATCTCCCTGTACCAAAACACCAGCAGGTTTAAAAACCGCGATGAGATGGTTGTCTTCGTATAAAACTTTGAGCATATTAATCAAAATATGGAATTCTCCACCATTCATATGGATTCACGAAGCGATAACGTTTATCTAGTTTTACTAACTCACTCATTTCATCAACAGATAAATTAAAGTCAAATACATTAATATTATTTTTTATATTATCACTATTCACACTTTTTGGTATCGCTATGGTATCTCGTTGAATCGCCCATCTGATCAAAATCTGAGCGGGAGTTTTATTATATTTTTTTGCTAAATCATTTATTTTTTCATCATCTAGTAATCTAGGCGGATCTTCTTGTCTTTTGTTATTCGCTGGTGAGCCCAAAGGTGAGTAGGCGGTAACGACAATATTTTTATATTTACAAAATTCTACCAATTTTATTTGTTGGTTATAAGGATGCAATTCAATTTGATTGACAGCTGGAATTATGGTCGCATAAGTCATCAAATCGACCAACATCGGACCGGTAAAATTTGCTACACCAACCGCTTTGACCAAACCGTCTGAAACTAATTTTTCCATCGCCTGCCAAGTTTCCTGAATTGAAACTGGCGCAGTAATTAGTACGCCATTTTCATCAACCGGCTCACTACCAGATTGATTTGGTGAAGCGACACCCCAATGCACTAAATATAAGTCTAAATATTCTAGTTGTAAATCGGAAAGTGTTTTTTTACAGGCCAATTCTACGTCGTCCTTTCCATGAAAATCATTCCACAACTTGCTAGTAATAAAAACCTCTTCTCTTTTTACTTTGCCCGAAGAAAAAATTTCTTGAAAAGCTACACCAATTTCTTTTTCGTTTCCATAAATAGAAGCACAATCAATGTGTCTATATCCGCATTCTAAAATTGCATACTTAATAGCCTCACCAACTTTGTCCTTGGGAGATTTCCAAGTCCCTAAACCTAACACGGGCATCTTTTGCCCATTATTCAAAGTAATATAATTCATAAAAATTATTTAACTTTTTTAACCCACAAACTTTGTCCTGTACAAAGTGCTACTGCCAACGCATCGGCCGCGTCATCTGATTTTATTTTACCCTTTATTCCCAAAATCATTGCGACCATTTTTTGCATCTGTTGTTTTTCCGCTTTACCATAGCCAGTAATCGCCTGCTTGATTTGTTGAGGAGTATATTCATCCACTTGTAGTCCAGCCTGTACTGCACAGAGTAAAATTACGCCACGCGCTTGAGCCACTTCGATAGCCGTAGTCACGTTTCTAGCAAAATACAATTTCTCTACTCCCACTACCGATGGTTTGTATTTCTTGATAATAAATTCCACCGCTTCATACACTTCCTGCAAACGCTCCACAAACTTTTTCTTGGGTGAAGTATCGATACAACCATAATCCAAAGACCGCCATTCTCCAGTTTTCATTTTTTCAATCGCTCCAAAACCCATTCGACCAAAACCAGGATCAATCCCCAAAATTATTTCTTGTTTTGGCATAATATTTTTAACCTGCGTTGGTAAAATAATCTTCCACATCATCATTATCTTCCAATACCTCAAACAACTTGGAAATTTGTTCACGCACTTCGTCACTAATCGCCACTTCATCTTTGGCAATATACCGCAAACCAGAATCGTCTGGCTCAATACCAAGCTCTTTTAATTTATTTAATACTTTAGAAAAATTTTCCAATTTTGTTTTTATTTCTACTTGATTATCTTCAACCGAAATATCTTCTGCCCCAGCCTCGATCATATCCATTTCAAAAGTGTCTCGATCGGCTGGTAATTTTGAAGTTTCAATTTGAATCAATCCCAACAGATCAAACATCCACATCACACTCCCACTGCTACCAAGTGTGCCACCGCTCTTGGATAATGTATGTTTTATATCTGCACTAGTACGATTGCGATTGTCGGTCAAACATTTAATAACAATCACCACTCCGCCAGGTCCATATGCCTCATACAAGACTTCTTCGATTTGAGCCCCATCCCCAACTTCACCTGTTCCTTTTTTTATAGCTCTATCAATATTGTCTTTAGGCATCGCTACACTTTTGGCCTTCTCAATCGCCAGTCGTAAAGAAAAATTTGTCTCCGGATCCGCCCCACCCTTTTGTGCCGCAATCGAAATTGCTTTAGAAAACTTAGAAAACATACTACTGCGTTTCGCATCCTGTTTTCCTTTACGCTGTTGGATATTGTGCCACTTTGAATGTCCTGACATAAATATATGTTATAATTCTGGCTCTATTTTACCACTTTAAAATCAAAAATCAAGGGAATAAAACATCACCCGTTGATTTAGTGAGTGCATATAATTATTCTTTGATTCAATCTTCAACAAACCAATTTATGATTTTCTAAAGATTGTGCCCCGCTATTTGATACGCCGCGGGGCAAGGGCGTGTTTGTGAGGTGTTGAGCTAGGCGTTGAACTGAGCAAAGATCGCAAGAACGCGCTCGTCCATGCAACCCCAGAACTTCTCGGTCAGCTCACCGTAATCTCCGTAGGGGAAAGAACGAAGCGCCGACTTCTCACCCAGGTGCTCCTGGCTTTGAACGATATCCTGGCCCATGTCTGGCATTTCGAGAAATGCAAGAGAGAGCAATATATATCGGAACGCCGCCTGCCACTGCTTGGTCGCATGCTCCCCATCACTATCATGGGGATATGCTTCGATGACCATGCCGGAGCTGACGAACAAATCGCCGGGATATTCACTCCCAGGAACCCAGATCAGTTCTGGCGTCTTGTGCAAGAAGCCGTCATACTTTTTGCCGTGATGGTTCCCCGCCGTGTTGAACACGTGGTGAATCCGCATTTCACGGAGCTTCTTGTTGAGCGCGAGAGCGTTCTCGAACGTGTCAGCCGAGGACTGATCGTCCGCCGGGAAAAACACATCCGAGATCACGCCGTCGTACTTGTTCGCCGTTAGCAAGACCATCGCCTCAGCGAGCGTAGTGGCGAAATCCACTTCACACTCGATAAGATCAGCCGCATAGGCGCGGGCGTCATCCAGATGCTTCGCATTGTCCTCAACGACCAGGATTCGACGTGACATATTACACCTCAATTGTGAAAGAACTATACCGTCCAATGGAACCAGGACATAAGCCCTGGCACCCGATCTCATGATCGGAATCGGCTCCAGCGTGGGTTTAAGACTTAAACCCACGCTGGAGCGGCCATTTGTTATTTAATAACTGATTATTATATACTATTTATACGTATTTGTCAAGTGTTTTAGGCTGACACTTGACAAATTAAGCATTATTGTATATAATATATATACATATATTTAACTTTTTCTCTATGTTTAGCCAAATAGAAATAAAAGAAACGCTTTACAGTTCATTAAAGGCGTTAGGGTTAACAAATCACGAAATTGAACTGTATACCACATCACTCTCTCTTGGCCCTGTTTCAATAAGCCAACTTGCAAAACAGTTAAATATTAATCGCCCCAACATTTATAAGATTATTTCTGAGCTAGAAAATCACGGATTGGCGAAATTTTCGGAACGAAAAAAACACAATCGAACTTTTATGGTTGAATCTCCCACATTGGTGCGTGAGTTGCTTGCAAAAAAAAGAGAATCACTGAGTGAACAGGATGTAAAACTTTACTCTGCCCTGCCTGATCTACTGACTTTATATAGACAAGGTGAACTGCCGACATCGGTAAAAATTTTTGAAGGAAAAGATCAATTTTTAAAAATCTTTTTTGAAGTACTTGATGAAAGCAAAAATGAAATTATTTATTGCGGATCTGTCCAAGATTTAATCAGTGGTTTCATCGGTTGGGCTCAAGAAGAAAAATGGATTGCCCAAAGACTAAAAAAACAAATATTCATGAAGGCTTTGATATTTGGTGGCTCAGATGCAGAAAAATTAAAACTAGACGACGCAAAACAAAAGCGCGAAACTCGTTATATAAAAAATATGCAAAACTTTCCAACTTCGTTTCATCTTTATGCGAACAAAATTATTATTTGGCAACCAAAAACTCCTCTAGCCCTACTCATAGAAGATGAATATATCGTAACGATGTTTAGATCAATATTTCAAGTATTGTGGGAACAAAATAAATAATAAATAAAAAAGACCTCGACGAACGCGAGGTCTTTTTCAAATTTAAACTATTTCTTGAACCCAGTACCAGCTGGAATCAAGCGTCCGATAATCACATTTTCCTTCAAACCTTCGAGGTAGTCGATCTTGCCAGTAAGAGCAGTATTGATCAATACCTTGGCAGTTTCTTGGAACGAAGCAGATGACAAGAAACTTTGAGTGGAAAGTGCCACGCGAGACACACCAAACAACAATTCTTTGCCAGTTGACGGTTTGGATCCATTCTTTTTGGCCATCTGATTGGCATACATGAACTGTGCTTTTTCTACCACTTCACCTGGCAACAATTCTGTTTCACCAGCTTCCTCAATCTGCACACGACTAAACATTTGGCAGATGAGCAACTCTACGTGCTTATCATTTACTTTCTGACCTTGAGAAGAATAGATGTTCTGTACTTCTTGCAAGACATATCGTTGAACAGCTGGACGACCCTTTAGTTCAAATAGCTCTTGCAAATTGATACTACCATCGGTCATCTGTTGTCCTTTTGTTACCTGTTCGCCTTCTTTGACGTACAATTTATAACCTAATGGAATAATATATTCACGAACTTTTGGACCAACATAAGACAGGGTCATGTTGTTTTTACCAAGTTTCACTTTGGTCTGATATTTGGCAGTGACTTCTTCACCAGAAGTACCGCGTACCAAAATTACTTGATCTGGAGCCACTTCATCACCATCTTTTACCATCACTTCATCGCCACTATCAAATTTGATTTTTGTTTCTTCCATTCCTTCGAAGTGAACTTTGAGAATTTTTTGTCCACGACGACCTTCGAAAATCTTTTTGCCAGTAGGAGAAGTAACAATTTTACCATCCGCATCTTCAATTTCTACTTTACCATCTACTTCAGATAGTACAGCTTTACGTTTTGGGGGACGACATTCAAATAATTCTTCAATACGAGGTAAGCCTTGAGTGATATCAACACCAGCAACACCACCAGAGTGGAAAGTACGCAAAGTAAGCTGAGTACCAGGCTCACCCAAAGATTGAGCGGCGATAATACCGACAGCTGTACCAAATTCTACTGGTTTGTTGTGCGCCAAATCATAACCATAACATTTGCGACAAAAACCTTTTGGTAATTTACATTGCAATACACTGTGTACATGCACTTCAGTTATTCCTGCTTCATCAATAGCACGAGCAGTCTTATCGTCAATAACTTCACCAGCTTTTACAAATACTTTGTTACCAACTTTTACCTCAGAAATTACATAGCGACCCCAAACGCGATCGGCCAGTTTTTCACCCATTTCTTTGGATTGAGCGACAGTAAATATTTCACCAGTGGTATCGCCACAGTCTTCTTCCAAAATTACTACATCTTGAGACACATCTACCAAACGACGAGTCAAATAACCAGCGTTGGCGGTACGTAAAGCCGTATCAGACAAACCTTTACGAGTACCGTGAGAAGAAATAAAATATTCCAATACATCAAAACCTTCTTTAAAGTTTCCTTTTACAGGCAATTCGATAATATCACCAGATGGAGATACTACCAAACCTTTCATACCGATAACCTGACCAAGCTGACCCCAAGTACCGCGAGCACCAGATTCAATCATGGCGAATACTGGACCGTTTTTGTCCAAGTTCTTTTGGTTGTTGGCAACGATTTTATCTTTTGTTGAAGTCCAAATTTCCAAAATCTTGGCGTGACGTTCTGCTTGAGTCAACAAACCTTCTTGATATTGTTCCTCTACTTCAGCTACTTGTTTATCTGCAGCCAAAGTCAAAGATAATTTTTCCTCAATCTTCGGAAAATCTGCAATACCTAGAGAGTAGCCAGATTTGGTAACATAACGATAACCCAAATTTTTCAATTCATCCAAGAAATGAGCGGTGGTTTCCTGACCGTAAAATTCAAGACAGAAACGGATAACCTCAGCCATTTTCTTTACAGTAATAGTTTCGTTGTAATAAGAAATCTTATCTGGTAAAATTTCATTAAACAAAATACGTCCCAAAGAAGTCTCAATCATTTTGTTTGTTCCTTCTGGGAATTTGCTCAATTCAGTTTCGTTGAAACGAACAATAATTCTTTTGTGCAAAGTGATAGCCCGACATTTGTATGCCAATTTTGCATCTTTGGTAGATGAAAAATATTTTGTGGCAGGAGCAGTGTCAGTACTATGATAGTTGGTGAGATAAAAACAACCCAAAGCAATATCCTGTTTAGGGGTGATTACTGGTTGACCAGTAGCTGGTTTGAGCAGGTTCTTTTCTGCGGCCATCAAATTTTCTGCTTCCCAACGAGCTTCGGCAGTCAAAGGTAAATGCACAGCCATCTGATCGCCGTCGAAGTCAGCGTTAAAAGCAGTACAAACTAAAGGATGCAACTGAATAGCTTTACCTTCTACCAAACGAGGGTGGAAAGCTTGAATACCAAGACGATGCAAAGTTGGAGCACGATTCAACATTACGCGAGTATTCTGAGTTAGCTCTTCCAATATATCCCAAACTTCATCATGTTCGGCTTCAATATAACGAGAAGCAGAGCGCACATTGTGAGCCAGTTCACGTTTGATAATTTCACCCATGATAAATGGTTTGAAAAGTTCTAGGGCCATGCGTTTTGGCAAACCACATTCATCAATATTCAATTGTGGACCTACGACGATAACAGAACGACCAGAATAATCTACGCGTTTACCCAACAAGTTCTGACGGAAACGGCCTTGTTTACCTTTCAAAATATCTGCCAATGAACGCAACTGACGTTTTTGGCCAGTGGCGGCCAAAACAGTTTTGGCATGACGAGCATTATTATCAATCAAAGCATCCACCGCTTCTTGTAACATGCGTTTTTCATTGCGACAAATAACTTCTGGAGCATCAAGATCCAAAAGACGGCGCAAACGATTATTGCGATTGATAACACGACGATATAAATCATTCAAATCGGAAGTAGCAAAACGCCCACCATCCAAAGCCACCATTGGGCGAAGATCTGGAGGAATAACTGGAATACATTTCATGATGGTCCATTCTGGACGAATCTTGTTGACGTTCAAACTGTTCAGCAATTTGTGGCGACGGATCAAACGTTCCAATTTTGCACCCTTTGAAGTAGTTTGTTCATCGATAATCTGTTTGATGGTGTCTGGAATATTTATTCTTTCCAATAAATTGTAAACTGCCTCAGCACCAATGCCCGCTTCAAACAAATGTCCAAAACGCAAAGACAATTCCTGATAATGATTCTCAGACAAAATTTTCAAAACTTGTAATTCTTTTAATTCTTTATCGGCGGCCATGAAATCTTGTTCCAAAGCAACCTGTTTGCGCTCCATTTCATGTTGAATTTTTTCCAAAAATTCTGCGCCCAATTTTTGATCATTGGCTTTTTTGATTTCGACTTCTGATTCATGTTCGATTTGTTTCTTTTTGGATTTATATTCCTGACGCATCTGATCACTAGCTTTGCGCTTACCTTCTTCATCTACATGAGAAATAATAAAGGCGGCAAAATAAATAACTTTTTCCAAAGCTTGCACTGGCACATCCAAAATCAAACCAACTTTGGAAGGCACAGAACGCAAGAACCAAATATGAGCTACTGGAGCGGCCAATTCGATATGACCCATACGTTCACGACGAACCAATGAGGTAGTAACTTCTACCCCACACTTGTCGCAAACAATTCCTTTGTAGCGAATTTTTTTATACTTTCCACAATAACATTCCCAATCTTTGGTAGGCCCAAAAATTTCTTCGGCGAACAAGCCACCTTTTTCTGGTTTTTGAGTACGATAGTTGATAGTCTCTGGTTTGTTTACCTCACCAAAAGACCAAGCGCGAATGGTTTCCGGAGAAGCCAGGCGCAGACGAATCGCATCAAAGTTTGCAGTTTTTGTTGAATCGCGGTTCATAGGAGAAAAAATTATTTATTAGAAGTATCCTGCTGACTATTCAAGTCATCAAGGGCGTTTTCATTTTTCTTGTTTTGTTTATCTTCTTCAGCAGTAACTTCTTCTATAGTTGTATACTCACCGGATTCTGAACGTTTTAATAATTCTACATCCAATCCAAGGCCTTTGATTTCACGAACCAATACATTGAAGGATTCTGGAATATTTACACGAGTAATTTCTTCACCTTTAATAATGGCTTCATAGGCTTTTGAACGACCTGGGACATCATCGGATTTGATAGTCAAAATTTCTTGCAAGGTATGAGCGGCACCATAAGCTTCCAGTGCCCAGACTTCCATTTCACCAAATCTCTGGCCACCAAACTGAGCTTTACCACCCAAAGGCTGTTGGGTAATAAGACTATAAGGACCAATAGAACGTTGATGAATCTTGTCTTCTACCATGTGGTTCAATTTCAACATGTAGTTGTAGCCAATAGTAGTCTTGTGATCAAAAGGTTCACCGGTACGACCATCATAAAGTTGAGCCTGACCAGAAACTGGCAGACCAGCTTTTTTCAATTCTTCATAAATTTGTTCTTCAGTCACACCGTTCAAAACTGGAGTAGCCACTTTATATCCAAGGGCGTTGGCGGCTAGACCCAAATGAGTTTCGAGCAACTGACCCAAGTTCATACGAGAAATAACACCCAATGGTGAAAGTACAATATCAATAGGAGTACCGTCTTCCAAGAATGGTAAATCTTCAGAAGGAACAACTTTGGAAATAACACCTTTGTTTCCATGGCGACCAGCCATTTTGTCACCTACCTGAATTTTGCGCATATCAGCCACTGTGATTTGTACTTGTTTTATAACACCTGGTTCCAATTTATCACCAGCTTCTTCAGAGAAAATCTGAATGCCGATAACTTTTCCATGTTCACCATGTTCCAGATATAAGGAAGAGTCACGAACATCGCGAGCTTTTTCACCAAAGATGGCACGTAACAATCTTTCTTCTGCGGATAATTCTGTTTCACCTTTTGGAGTAATTTTGCCTACCAAAATGTCGCCGGATTTTACTTCGGCACCAATGCGAACAATGCCTTCGGAATCAAGATTTTTTAATTTTTCTTCAGAAACATTTGGAATATCAGAAGTGACAACTTCCGGTCCAAGTTTTGTCTCGCGAACATCGATTGTATAGTCCTCAATATGAATAGAAGTATAACGATCTTTTTGTACTACTCGTTCAGACACGATAATAGCATCTTCATAATTGAAACCATCCCATGCCATATATGCTACCAATACATTTTGACCAAGAGCCAATTCATCTTCTGCAATACTTGGACCATTACTCAAGAAGTCGCCCTTCTTTACTTTTTGTCCAACAACAACTGTCGGATGTTGGTTGATACAAGTGGCGGCGTTGGCACGTAAAAATTTATTTAAACTATATGTATGAGTTTCTTTCTTACCTTTTAATACCACATGTGCACCATCACATTCTACGATTTCACCATCTTCATCAGCGATAGCTACCTGACCAGAATAAACAGCCGCTTCATGTTCTACACCAGTACCAACCAATGGTGGTTCTGGGCGAATACAAGGTACAGCCTGTCTCTGCATGTTTGTACCCATCAAAGCGCGAGTAGCATCATCATGTTCCAAAAATGGAATACAAGAAGTAGCCACACTCACAATTTGTGCGGATGAAACATCGATAAATTCTAAATCAATAGTTTTGGCCACACCAGGTTTGGAGTTGACACGAGCTGGCACATAATCTTCGAGGAAATATCCTTCATCGTCTGTTTTGGTTTTGGCAGAAGCAGTAATATATTTTTCTTCCTTGAAAGCACTCAAATAAATTACCTCATTGGTAACACGTGGCTTCACTTTTATTACAGCTACTTTTTCTTTGGCCAATTTAGTAGCAATTTCTTTGGTAATTTTTGTACCATCTTTTATACTACCGACGTCGCCGCGCAAAATTTCACCTTCAGTCAAAGAGACTTCATTTTTTACTTCACGCAAAACTTTGCGATAAGCAGTTTCGATAAAACCAAATTCATTGATACGAGCATAACTGGAAAGGTGATTTACCAAACCAATATTCGGACCTTCCGGAGTAGCAATCGGACAGATGCGACCATAGTGAGTAGTGTGTACATCGCGAACTTCGAAACTAGCGCGATCACGAGACAAACCACCTGGGCCAAGAGCGGACAAACGACGTTTGTGCTCAAGCTCAGACAATGGATTGTGCTGATCCATAAACTGTGACATCTGTGAACTCATAAAGAATTCACGAATGGCACTCATTACTGGACGAGCGTTGATAACTTTGTTTGGTACCAGTTGTTCGACATCATATGTACTCATGCGATCCTTCACAATACGTTCCATACGAGCCAAACCAACACGAAAACGATTTTGTACAAGTTCACCTACCGCGCGAATACGGCGATTGCCAAGATGGTCTACATCATCTGGTTCTTCCTGAGTGACATTCAAACGAATCACTTCTTTGATTACTGCCAATAATTTTTCGGTAGACAACACGCGATTTTCTTTGTTGTCGTAATCTTCAGATTTGGAAGGTAAATCAAATTTGGTATTGAATTTATAAACACCCACGCGACCCAAATCATATCTCTCGAAATTGAAAAACATGGAATGGATTAAACCTTTAGCATTTTCAGAAGTTGCCAAATCACCAGGACGAATACGTTTATAAACTTCAATCAAACCTTCGTCCATATTTTTTGCCAAATCTTTTTTCAGTGTGGCATCAACATAGTCGATAGTAGGATGATTATTTACATCTTTGAAATATGCGCGAATTTTTTCTTCATCATCAAAACCAAAAGATTTCAAAAGAGAAGTGACGGCCACTTTACGTTTGCGATCTACCTTCACCCAAATTGCATTGTTAATATCAGTTTCGATTTCAAGCCAAGCACCACGATTTGGAATAACTTTGGCGCCATAATAGCGACGTCCGCGTTCACTCTGAGCAGTAAAAAAAGCACCAGCACTACGAATAAGCTGAGAAACGATAACCCGTTCGATACCGTTCACAATGAAAGTACCACGATTGGTCATCATTGGTACATCGCCCAAATAAATTTCTTGAGATTTTGTAGTACCGGTTGCCTTATTGGTCAAACGCGCAGTAATACGAAGTGGAGCCTCGAAAGTAACGTTGCGTTTTTTGCAAGTCGCTTCATCAAAACGAGGTTCATCCAAATAATAGTCTTCAAAATATAACTCCAAATTTCTTCCAGAGAAATCGGTAATTGGAGAAACTTCTTCAAATAATTCTTTAATGCCATTTTTTACAAACCAATTATATGAATCCAATTGCAATTCAATAAGGTTTGGCAATGGGATAGTATTTTTTACTTTTGTAAAAAACTTTCTATCTTTTTCCTTGAGTGCTTGGCGTTTGAATACAGGCATAAGGTGAAGTTTTTAAATAAATTTTTTATAAAAAATTGATGATTGTCATTCCCGCGAAGCTTGTCCTCACGAAAGTGGGGAGTGGGAATCTGAAAATACAAACAAAAAAAGTGCCAAAAAAATAGGCTTTTATGGCTTTTTCGTTATATTTTAGCGGAAAACGGCAAGGTTAGCATGAAAAAAATTTTATTGAATTACCTTGCAAGTAGCTGGTTTACCAAACTGATAAATGCCACTTTATTGCTTTGTTAAGCGTTTTTTTGAAGTACGTGACCTTCTCACGAAAGCGGATAAATAATAATACAAAAATGAAGTTTTGTCAAATGAAGCGAGCAAAGATGAAATTGTCAAGTTTTTTGCCGATTCTTGGCTAATATATAAGGAAAAATGACATTTTTTGAGATATTTGATCAATAGTTATCCACAGTTGAATTGGTCGTTCTCCAACAATAATTGACAATGAGCTAAATATTTAGCTAGAATAAGTCACATCAACTTCGGAATGACTGGCCGCGCATGAGCGTGGAAAGTTTTCTGAATTGGAATCAAGGCAGGTGCTGAATGAAGCCCAAGACCATACATCTCGTCGGTCGAGTGCTGTCCTGGATTGGAGCGGCGGTGCTTGCACTCAGTGCGACCGTCTTCGTGGTTCTCTTGACGAGGGTCGTTGGTGAGGAGGATGTCGACGTCTTCCGCAATTACCAGGATCAAATGGCGATCTGCGGGGCAGTGTTCCTCGTCTTCGGGTTCGGACCACTGGTCGCTGGGGCCGCTCTTAGAAAGCTGGCAGTGAACCGCGGCCACGTCGTGTTGCGTCCGACAGAACAAGACGACGAGGAGGATGAGGAGGAGGAGTTCGACGTCGATGAATTCGACGACGAGGAGGATGACGATAATGACCCCCTCGACGACGATGATGGCGACGATGATCCCGTCGACGACAAGCGCCCGTAGCCTCCCACCCCCAGCACACCCCGACTATGTCGGGGTCAGGCTTGGAAGGAGAATAAAAAAACCACTCGTCCATGCCAATGAGTTTAAATCATTGAACTTATTGGCAACGAGTGGTTTTTTTGTTTACAAAATTTCCCCATCTCTATTTTCTTCCTCTGCCCTATCCATTATATACACATCTGCTCCATATTCATCTTGCCCGACCAACTTCGCTTCTTTTTTTAATATAGCTTCAAACGGTTTACAAGCGAAACACCCTTCTTCCCCATTTGGACATTTGAAACGATTTATTTGCCGCGCCACTTTCATTTTTTGCGCAATTTCTAAAATCTTTTTTTCTGATTCTTCCAAATCAGGAATTTGTTTTTCGGTTAGATTATCATTTTCCGCCAAATACCAATAACTAGCCTTACTGGTTTTTCTTTTTTGGCATTTAGAAACTAGCAAACTATATATTGGCAACTGCAACGAACTTTCTTCTTCTTGAATTTTTCCTGTTTTAAAATCTATGATATGTACACTATCCGTGTCTGGCAAATATTCCAACCAATCCACCTTGCCACATAAAATAATATTATCTTCTTCACTCAACCAATAATACGGCAAATCCATCTGAATTTTTACCGACAAATTATTTATCGGACCAGGATGATTATACACACGCGCCAACATTTCCAATCCGCGTTTTTTGTATCCATATTCTGTGTCATCGTTGGTGAAACCACCTTTTTCACCTTTTACTTTTGCCCAAGCGCGTTCAAATTTTGTTGGTAATGGTTCGCTAAATCGACTACCACGTGCCAACTGAGATAATGATTCCAACACCTCATGCACACTCTGCCCCAAAGCCAGCGCCGGTGACATCATCTTTATTTTGTGTTTAGTCACTGGATCACGATAAACATTTTTCAAATAATAAGCACGCGGACATTTGAGCCAATCGGAGATAGATGTATGTGAAACCCACACGGCGGTATATTTATCTTTTGGCATAAAATTATTTTAAACAAATTAATAATCATTTCACAAATTAAATACTATCATCTTTTTATCATTGAGACAATACAAAAACAAAAAACCATCGGCTACATCAAAGTAAAAATTTTTTACTCTAATGTAGTAGGCCGATGGTTTAGTGCCGATGCCACATCCCGCTGGCATTGTGCCAGCGGGAGACGCATGAGTGTCGGACTGCGTGCCGACCAACGCGGGTGAGTGAGACCCGAATACACTCAGTCACAGCACCTCCTTCTTACGCTCAATCGCCTCGAATACAGCATCCACGAAGTCAGTGCCACTGATACATCTGAGGCAAGTTTTGCTCAAGAAGACCTTTCCACCATTGACATTGGGAGACAAAACTTCCTCGCAAACCAGACCAACATCATGGATCAGATACAGGATCCCGGACATCTGATGTTTGGTGGGACTACGAGAGGTCTGCAATCGACATTTCGCATACTTGGAACCTCCCAGAATGTACTCATGACCAAACATGGGTTCCCAGATTTCGCATGGGACACAACAACTCATACAACCAGGCAAACTGTCCTGGCCAAGAATTGTACAAAGTCGCGCTTCAAATTCCTTGCGTTCCATGGTGCCCTCAGAATTGTGAAAGAGTTAGCCCGTTTCATCCCGACTTTCATCGAAACAGGATAATTTATCCTTTTGTGGGCTGTTTCATTGTTTTTCAATAATGAAACATTTAATATTATCACAACTTTATGGATTTGTCAAGGGTATAATTGCTTATTTTAGCCAAATAACTGTCAAATTATTCATTACATTAATTATAATATGTTGACAAATTTAGCTAATTATGGTATATTTAATATGTCCAAATATAATGGACAAATATGATAGAATCAAAACTGAAAAAATTTGGATTTTCCAAAAATTTAACCACCGTTTATTTAGCCCTGATGGAATTGGGAAGAGCCAAGGCAGGAGAGGTGGTAAAGGAATCCGGCTTACCTAGAAGTGTGGTATATTTATCTTTAGACGAGCTGGTTGGGCGAGATTTGGTGAGCAAAATTGAATATAAAGGAGTGTTTCTATTTGTTGCAAATGACCCTGCACATCTAGTGGATGAAGCTGAACAAAAAAAGAAATTAGCCAAAGAAATAGCTAACGAATTAAAAGAAAAACAAAAACAAATACCACGCGAAATCGGAGTTTATGAAGGACTGGATGGGATTGTTCGAGCCACTTTTAAAAAACTTGATGCACCATCTGGTAAAACCATTTATGTTATGGGCGCGTCAAAATACAATGTACAACCAGAACTTGATAAACATTGGAAACAATTTCACAAACAAAGAATAAAAAAAGGAATGTATTTTAAAGGTCTCTATGATAGAACCGTCGACCAAAAATTTGTAGATTTCAGAAATTCTTCGCCACTGTCTGGAGCCAGATATTTACCAGAAGGGATGGAAATGCCTATGTGGTTTAATGTTTGCGAAGATGAGTTGTCTATCATGTTACCCGAAGATGAACCACCGTTGGTATTTAATATCAGCAGTCGTGCTGCCGCCGAATCGATAATAAAATATTTTAATTATCTCTGGGAAAAAAGTTCAACTAAAAAATAAAAAAGAAGCCTTTAAAAAAGGCTTCTTTTTTGTGCCCAGGGCGGGACTCGAACCCGCACTCCCGAAGGAACAGGATTTTAAGTCCTGCGTGGCTACCATTACACCACCTGGGCAGTTTTTCTTTTCTCCACAGAGCTGCGAGCAGATCTGCATGTATTAATTTGCGAAT
>Ga0172379_10001170_pt1 | contig 55185 bp, 42 predicted proteins | sample GrowelOW334metaG_FD_119756 | JGI IMG/M metagenome (GOLD analysis project Ga0172379, IMG submission 119756) | Groundwater microbial communities from an aquifer near a municipal landfill in Southern Ontario, Canada - Groundwater well OW334 metaG | ecosystem: Environmental > Aquatic > Deep... | reverse complement strand
CGGCGAGCCTGACCCCCGGCACTTGCGGAAAACGGCTGTGGCTGCTTCCTTCCGGACCTGACCAGATTCACCACCCCGCAATGCGGGGAGACCCGCCGCAAAAGAATTTTAGCAGCTTTCGCCACTGATACCGGCGTATCGCCAACGCCGACTCCTGTGTGCCGCTCAGGATCAGCCGCCGCCGCGGTGGTAATACAGGGTAAAGCGCTGCATGAAACGATCCTGTTCTTCTGCCGTCAATCCATCGAATTCGATCTCGACGCGATGGCGTTCAAGCCGCACCAGGCCGATCTCCAGCGGCGGCATACGGGTCAGGCGAATGGACCAGCCCTGGCCGCCGAAGCCGCCATCAATCTCGCTGAATTCCGCCCCGCCGGTCGCCAGCCGCAACAGTCGAACAAAGTCTTCACGCGTAGTGGTCGCGTCGTAAGTGAGCGGAAATCTCATCCGCCGGCAACGGGCGGCCAGATGGCCAGCGTTTCCCCTTCGCGCAGCGTGCGCGCGGCCCGCTCGGCGGGAGGCACGAAGGCGCCGTCGATCAGCACCAGATGGACCAGTTTCTGCGGCAGGCTGAAGCGCTCGATGAGTTGCGCCACCGTGGTGGTGTCAGCGACCTCGAGACCGACGGCGTTGGTCTTTTTCGCCTCGGCCGGAAGATAGTCCTGCAGGGTGGCAAAAAGCTTGAAGGTGATTTTCATAAGCATCGAAGCGCGGCAGGACCTCTGCCCCGCGCACCCTGCCCAGCGCAGGGGCACGCGGGGGCCTGTTCGTCACGCCGCCTTCTGCGCGGTCGCCAGATAGGCCGCCATGAAGTTCGTCGGATCGGCCAGCAGACGACGCTTCCAATCGCCCAGCGGCGCCTGGGTCTGCACCAGTCCGCGCAGGGCGCCGACATGCTCGGTCCAGCCGATGCTGGTGGCCCCGATCAGTACATCGTCCTTGAACTGGAGCGACAGGTAGCGATAGTTCGTTTCATCGATCTGCTCGACACCCGCCCCGCCCTGCTCCTTGGCGACCCCTTGCCATTGGCCGAACGAGGTGGAAACGAGGCCCAGCGTGTCGAGTACGTTGATCGCCAGGCTGCCGCCGCTCATCGCCTCCCCACCCGCCATGTTGTGCGCGGCAACGCGCGCCTGATCGACGGCATTGGGCTGGATCGCGTTGAGTTCCGGGCGTCCGGTATGAAAGCCCGGCGCTTCGGTCACGTCACCCGCCGCATAGATGTCGGCAACGCTGGTGCGCATGGCGGCATCGACGCGAATGCCGCGTTCGATGGCGACCCCGCTGCCCGCCAGAAAAGCCGTGTTCGGTGCGACCCCCGCGGCGCAAATCACCAGATCCGCGGCGATCTCCTTGCCGGTGCTTAGCTTCGCCAGCAGCGCACCGTCCTTTTGGGTGATGGCGGTCACCCCGGTATTGACATGCACACCGACACCCTTGTGCTCGACCCACTGCCGAATCATGTTGCCGGCCTTCGCCGTCATCATGCGCGGCACCATGCGGTCGCCCATTTCGACCACGGTGAGTTTGACGCCACGCGCCGCCAGCGATTCCATGATGATGCAGCCGATGAAGCCGGCACCGATCTGCAGCACGCGCGCTCCGGCTGCGGCTTTCGCCGCAATCGCCCGCGCATCCTCGATGGTCCAGCAGGTGTGCACGTTGGCCAGATCCATGCCCGGAACCTTGGGCCGTAGCGGCTGCGAGCCGCTGGCGATCAACAGGCGGTCGTAGGCCAGGCGCTCGCCGCTGGCGAATTCGACCTGCTTCGCCTTCGCATCAATTTTGACGACCTTGCCTTCTATGAGGTGGATGCGCTCCTTGGCGTAGTGATCGTGGCTCTTGCGCAGATGCGTGCCGGTATCGGGAATTCTTCCGATCAGGAAATAGGGAATTGCCATGCGTGAATACGGTGGTTCCGCTTCATCGCCGATGAGGGCGATCTCCGCCTCCGGCTGCAAGCGGCGCAGTGTTTCAGCGGCGACCAGGCCGGCCGGACCGTTGCCAATGATGACGTGTTTCATGGGGTATCCTTAAGGCGAGCAGGGGACCGGCAATGCCGATCCCCTGAGGGTACTACCGGTTTACAGCCCCAGCCGGCTAAGCGTTTCCTTGCTCGGAACACCTTCCGGGTTCCAGCCCCGCACCTTGTAGTACTCCGGCCGCATCTTGTCGATGCCATTCACCAGGCCCTTGGCCGGGCCGGTCTTGGCCGGCTCGGTCTTGAGCCGCGGCGGCAGGTCGTCGTCCTTGGCGGTGAAGCCGGCGGCATTGTTGAACAGGCGCTCCATGTTCCAGATGCGCTCGCCCACCAGCGCCAGTTTCTCCATGGTCCAATCGCCATCGCAGGCCGCATCGAGCTGCGGCTGCAGGTCGGCCAGCGTCCAGGCGAAGGTGGTGAACACGCAGACACCGGCGGAGTCGAACACCGAGGTGGCATCCTGGAAGGCCTTCACCAGATCGGCCTTGCCCTCGGTCACCAGCGGATCGGTCTTGACCGGGATGCCGAGCACCTCGGAAGCCACGGTATAGCCTCGCAGGTGGCAGGCGCCGCGATTGGACGTGGCGTAGGCCAGGCCCATGCCCTGAATGCCACGGGAGTCATAGGCCGGGAACTCCTGCTTCTTGACGCCCATCGACAGTTCCGGTCTGCCGTACTTTGCGCACATGCGGGCTGAACCGAGCGCCAGATCCTTGCCGAAGCCTTCGCCCGAGATGAGCATTTCGGCCAGGGCCACCAGCGCCTGAGCGGAACCAAAGGGCGCCTCGAGACCGATCTGTTCCTTGGTCAGAATGCCCAGGTCGTAGAGTTCCATCGCCGCCGCCACGGTGGCGCCGAAAGTGATCGGATCGAAGCCGTCTTCGTTGCAGATCAGGTTGGCATATTGCAGCGCCTCCAGATCGCCGACGCCGTTGGCCGCGCCCAGTGCCCAGGCCGCTTCGTATTCGAGGCCGCCGGAAGCACCCCAATACTGGGGCTTGTTGACCACGCTGAAATGCGTTTCGTCGATCTTCGAAATCCGGCCGCAGGCGATGGTGCAGCCGAAGCAGGCGGCGTTGGTTACCAGATGCGCCTTGCCGTCGGTCGGGCGCTTTTCGTGCATGGCCTCGGCCGAAATCTTGCGCGCGTCCTCGAACTGCACGTCGCGGTGATTGCGTGTCGGCAGTGCGCCCATTTCGTTGATGACGTTCATCAGCACCTGGGTGCCATAGGTCGGCAGGCCCTGCCCGGTGACGGCATTGTCGGCCAGCACTTTCTTGGCCGCCGCGGCCGCCAGCATGAAGGCCTTCGGATTCTTGATCGCGCCGGCCCCCTTGGTACCGCGCACCGCCACCGCCTTGAGGTTCTTCGAGCCCATCACGGTGCCCACCCCGGAACGGCCGGCAGCGCGGTGCAGGTCATTGACGATGCAGGCATACATGACGCCGTTCTCGCCGGCGCGACCAATGCTGCAAACGCGCACTTGCGGATCCTGATGGCTCTTCTTGATGATCTCTTCGGTCTGCCACACGGTCTTGCCCCAGAGGTGGGCAGCGTCGCGCAGTTCGACCTTGTCGTCTTCGATCGAAAGGTAGACGGGCTTGGCCGACTTGCCTTCGAAGATGATCATGTCCCAGCCGGCGAACTTGAGTTCAGCGCCGAAGTAGCCACCCGAATTGGAGCAGGCGATGGCGCCGGTCAGCGCCCCCTTGGTGATCACCGAATAGCGCCCGCCGGTGGAGGCCGGCGTCCCGGTCAGCGGTCCGGTGGCCATGATCATCTTGTTGGCCGGCGCCAGCGGATCGACCTTGGGGTCGACTTCTTCGACGAAATACTTGGTGGCCAGACCGCGCTGACCGAGGTATTGCTGGGCCCACTCCATGTTGAGGGGCTCGGATTTGCAGGTGCCGTTGCTCAGATCAACGCGCAGGATTTTTCGTGTCCATCCCATGTCAGTCTCCTTAGGCGCTGGCGCGCGGTTGAGTGTCGGTCTTGCCGGCCCACAGGCGCATCTTCTCGAGCCCGGCCCAGTCTGCATCGACGTAGGTGATGGCACCGGTCGGGCAGGCCGTGGCGCAGGCCGGATCGCCGCCGCAGAGGTCGCATTTCTGCACCTTGCCGGAATCGGCGACGTAATTGATGGTGCCGAACGGACAGGCGATGGTGCACACCTTGCAGCCGACGCAAACATCCTCGTGCACGATCTTGGCGCCGGTGGCGGCATCAATGCGAATGGCATCGACCGGGCAGGCCGTCATGCACCAGGCCTCGGCACACTGGGTGCAGGTGTAAGGCACCATGCGTCCTTCGTGCTCGAAATTGAAAACCTTGATCCGCGACTTGGCGATGTTGAATACGCCGTAATTTTCAAAGGAACAGGCCATCTCGCACTGCAGACAGCCCGTGCATTTGTTGGGGTCGATGTGCAACGATTTCTGCATGATGCCTCCTCTTTTTGGTTTTGCCTGGATATGCGAAAACTTGCCTATTCTATGCCGCGCAAAATAATGTTAAAGGAACTTTCGATGCTGCACTGCGACACCTCGAAATACCCATCCCTCAGGTAAGGAGAAAGTCGCGCACCGGCGCCACTTGCGCTGTATCCATCAGCATCGGCGCGTGGCCGACACCGGGTACTTCGATCAGCTTCGCACGCGGTCCGCGCTGGCTCATTTGCAGCGCCGCATCGTGCGTCAATAGGTCCGATGTCGCGCCGCGCAGCAGCAAGGTCGGACAGGCAATGGCATCGTAAAGCGGCCACAATTCGATGTCCTTGCCGCCGCTGGTCTGCTGCATCTCGCGAAAAGACTGGGCAATGTCCGGGTCGTAGGCAAACTCCAGCTTGCCGTCGGCGGCGGTGCGGGTTGTATGCAGCGTCAGGTGCCGCCATTGCTCATCGCTCAAACTGCCGAAGGTCGCCGAAACAAAGCGGACGAAGACCTCGGCCTGTTCGATGCTGTCGAAGCGCGGCGCATGGCCCAGATACTCGCCGATGCGTCCCAGCGAGACAGCGGCAATCACCGGACCGACGTCGTTCAGCACCAACCGTGTGATCGGAGTTTCCGGCTGGCAAGCCAGCGCCATGCCGATCAGTCCGCCCATCGAAGTGCCGAGCCAATGCACCGTCTCCACGTTCAGCCGCGCCAGCAGCGCCGTCATGTCGGCGCAATATTGCGGCAGCGCGTACAGCGACTTGTTGCGCAGCCAGTCACTGCGTCCGCGCCCCACCACGTCGGGACAGACCACCCGGTAGTCGTCGGCCAGCGCCTGCGCCAGAAAGTCGAAGTCGCGCGAGCAGCGCGTCAGGCCATGCACGCAGACCAGTACCTTCGGATTCGCCGCATCGCCCCACTCGACATAGGCCATGTGATGAAAACCTGCCGCACTGAGACACTTCACCTTTCCCTCACGCATTTCCACGTTTGCTTCTCCTAATTCGCGGGCAACGCCCGCCATCTATCGTCACCCCCTTCCCCGGGAAGGGGGCCGGGGGGATGGCTGTCAACAGAGCCACGGTAAGGGTTGGGGCGGATTCCCGCCCCAACCCTTACCGCGGCACCAGCGCCGACTCCTGCATGATCGCGATCTGCTCGCGCAGTTCGAGAATGCGCTCTTCCCAATAGCGATTCGTCGCAAACCACGGAAACGCCGCGGGGAAAGCCGGATCATGCCAGCGCCGCGCCAGCCACGCTGAATGATGCATCAGGCGCAGCGTGCGCAGGGCTTCGACCAATTGCAGCTCGCGGTCGTCAAATTCACGGAAGGTTTCGTAGCCGGCCAGTACATGCCCGAACTGCCGCCCCATCTCGTCCGCATCGCCAGAGAGCAGCATCCACAAATCCTGAATCGCCGGACCCATGCGCGCATCGTCGAAGTCCACAAAGTGCGGGCCATCCTGCGTCCATAGCACGTTGCCGGCGTGGCAGTCGCCGTGCAGGCGCAACTGCTCGACGCGGCCGGCGCGCTCGAAGCAGTGGCGCACCCCGTCCAGCGCCTGATCGGCAACGCCCAGCCACACCGGGGCCAACTCCTCCGGAATCACGCGGTTGTCCCGCAGCCAGTCGCGCGAATCGATGCCAAAGCGCTGGATGTCCAGCGTTTCGCGCACGACGAAGGACTCGCGCGCGCCGACGTTATGAATGCGCGCCATCAGCCGCCCCATCCATTCCAGTATCTGCGGCTCGCCGAACTCCGGCGCACGCCCACCCTGTCGCGGGAAAACGGAAAAACGGAAACCGCCGTGCACCGACAAGGTCTTCCCGGCGATGAGCAACGGCGCCACCACCGGCAGTTCATCGCCCACCATGGCCGCGGTAAAGGCGTGCTCCTCGCCGATCTGCGCGTCGCTCCAGCGTCCCGGGCGGTAGAACTTGGCAATCACCGGGGCGTTGTCCTCGATGCCGATCTGCCAGACCCGGTTCTCGTAGCTGTTGAGCGCCATCAGGGCGCCGTCGCAGCGGTAGCCGACGCTTTCCAGCGCATCGAGAATGCGCTCCGGTGTCAGCCCGGCAAAGGGGATCGTATTGCTCGGTTTCATGGCAGCCGCAGGAAATGTTCGAGCGTGGATTATCGGTCCAATTCGATTGGCCGGGCGTGCCAGTAGCGCCGCCGCTCCTCACGCTCATGCCGGAAAACGATGCCCCCGCTGCCGAGGCCGACCGCCACCGCACCGTCGAAGTCCGTCCGATGCATGCGGGCGCCGCTTTGTACATAGCGTGCGACGACGTCTTGCTTGGGATGGCCGTAATGATTGCGGTAGCCAACCGGGAAGATTACATCGCGCGCCGCCACGGCGGCGATGAACTCGGGTGTCGATGAAGTCCGGCTGCCGTGATGGGGCACCGTCATCGCCGCGGACCTCAGACCGGCCGAATGGCGTTCGAGCAGCGCAGTTTCCGAAACCGCCTCGATGTCCGAGGTCAGCAGCAGGGACCTGCCGCCCGCCGTCACGCGCAGCACGCAGCTCACATCGTTGGTCTTGCGCGAAAGCGGCTCGGCGCCGGGATGCAGCATCGCGAAGCGCACGCCGTCCCAGTTCCAGCCGTCGCCATCGTGGCAGGGCTCTTGCGGCACGGGTTGGGCCGACAAGACGTGCTCGAAAGGCAGGGAGCTCTTCAGTATCGTCACCGGCAGCGCCGCCAGCACCGATGCCGCGCCGCCCTCGTGATCCTTGTCGGCATGGCTGATCACCAGCAGATCCAGTCGGCGCACGCCCATCGCCCGCAGGTAGGGCGCGATGATGCGATTGCCGCTGTCGGCATCCGCCGAAAAGGCCGGCCCGGCATCGAACAACAGATCGTGCGTCGCGGTCTGGACATGAATCGCCAGCCCCTGACCGACATCGAGCACCGTGACTTCGGCCTCACCAGGCGCCGGGCGCGGCGGCACCACCGTCAGCAGCGGCAGAAACGCCAACAGCCCCAGCCAGCGCGCCGGGAAGCCGCGCGGCAGCAGCAGCCAGACCCCGCCCGCCAGTGCCAGCAAGACCGCCCATGGCGGCGGCGCGGCCTGCTGCCACATCGCCAGCGGCAACCCGGCGAGCCAATCGATAAAGGCCATCAGCCAGGTCGTAAGCAGATGCGCCAGTAGCAGCAGCGGATCGAGAAAGGGCAAGGCGCCAGCCAGCACCAGTGGCGTGATGACGAGGCTGACGACGGGAATCGCCACCGCATTGGCCAGCGGCGAGACCAGCGAGAACTGCTGGAACAGGGCCAGCAGCGCCGGCAGCATGCCCAGCGTGACGGCCCATTGCGCACGCCCCCATTCGATCAGCCAGTGCGCCGGCCCCAGCCGCCCGCTGCCGATGTGAAACAACAACGCCACCGCGCCGAAGGAGAGCCAGAAGCCGGCTGCCAGCACCGCCCACGAATCGAGCAGCAGCACCAGCAGCAGCGCCAGCAACAGCACGCGCGAGGCCGCCACTTCGCGACCCCACAGGCGGGCGGCGGCCACCACGCCGAGCATGTAGAGGGTGCGTTGCGCCGGCACCGCGAAGCCGGCCAGCAGGCAGTAGAGGAAGGCGGCGAGAAAGCCGCCGGCCGCCGCCGCATGCTGCGCCGGCAAGCGCAGCGGCAACTTCGCCGAACGCCGCCACAGCCAGTTGATCAGTGCATAGGCGAGACCGGCGAACATGGTGATATGCAGGCCGGAGATGCTCATCAGGTGGGTGATCCCGGTGCGGGCGAAGGTCTGCCACAACTCGGCATTGGTAAACTACGTTTAAGTTCTACTCTCCGACAAATAGTCCTATTCCGACCATTTTCGAACAAATACTTCTACTCCAGCGGCCTGTTTCAAGCCATCGCGACGGACAAATAGTTGTACTTCAGAATAGTAACAAACTGATTTTATGAAGCTTCTGTAGGAACTACGGAATTGGACAAATTGGGCAGCTCGCGCCTGTTCTTCGCATCCAACAAATGACAGGAACATCAAAAGAATAAGGCAAGAACCTGATGTGCGCCAAATCAATGGGTTATCATTTCGTCGAACAAATACTCTTGTTCCAGTTTTTGAGTCAGACATTAAAGTCCTAGTCTGGACGGTTACGAGCAGTTGGCCGAACGCCCAATCGCGCCGGTTTGACTTTGCCTGACATCCCTTCAGGGCCGGGTGATCGAGCTCGAAAAGCCCTCGTCGTCGCTGACCCATGAGGATCTGTTGGTTTATCAGCCATTCCTGAGCGATCCACAGCCAACGGAACGTTGGGTTATGAAAGCCCGACGAAAATAGTCGCGGTTCGAACCTGACTGGCGATCGTTTGCTGGGTCACTTTCAGCCACCAGCCAGCGCCAAGCGATCGTGATCCTGAATACGCTGTCTTCGTGGTTGGTGAATGGCTGGATATTGGGCGGGAACCCGTTGTCTCTGTCTCGTCAGAGACAACGGAAAGCAAAGCTGCGGATCACCCTGATGAAGAGCTTTGGCGGGAGGTCAAGGCTTCCGTCGAGTCGATGCCACGGGAATTGAACCGGGAGCGCGAGCACTACTTTCGAGTGCGGTGGCTGTTTTCGCTGCTCTTTATATACGGGCTACGCATCTCCGAGGTCACGGGGATTCCATGGGCGACTTCTTCTGCCGTCGTGACAATGATGGCGAGGAACGCTGGTGGCTCGAAATCACTGGCAAAGGCGACAAGATTCGCCTCGTGCCAGCAACGAACGAACTGATGGTCGAACTGGCCCGCTATCGGCGTGAGAACCGACTGACGCCTTTCACTGTTCCGGGCGAGTCCACTCCCCTCCTCCTCCCGGTAGGGTGGCAAACTGCGGCCGCTGACCCGAAGTGCGGTGCATCTGATCGTGAAGGAAGTCTTCTTGCGGACAGCGGAACGAATTCGTCTCCGTGGCCCTGACTCAGAGCGCGTCGCCGCGCTCCTTGAGGATGCCTCTGCACACTGGCTCCGACATACCGCTGGGACGAGCATGGCAAGCGCCAATATGGATCTAATGCACGTGAGGGGCAACCTTGGGTATGAATCGATTTCCACAACTAGCCATTATTTGCACCCCGAGGATGATGAGCACCACAAGGAAACGGAGAGAAAGCATCGCTTACAGTGGTAGCACCCCAACGCAATTTGATGGCGTTAGCAACTTAATCGACGTTCGTGTTCGGTGGTACGCCAACGTCATCCTGGCTATGCAGACAGGATTGGCCGCGAGAGCCTGAAATAGATAGTTGAGGTTCTATCCAAGCGTTAAATCTGCCATGAGTGAAATCGACCGCACTACTGCGGGGCGTCAATGGCGAAATCAGGGATCAAAGTAAACTGGGAGTAGCCACGCCTCGAGCTGGAGCATATTGCACATCTAGTGCAAGGGTTCCTTACCGGTCATACTAATAACGCAATTCGCCAGTGGGCCCATCGCTGCTGTCTAACCAACCCATTGAGTGGCGAAGATTGCATAGCCTGTCCCTTTCCGATTTTTGACCTGTCTTGCGACTTAGTCATGTAGTTGGGGGGGGAACGTCCTCCGCGATAGATTGAATGGGGGGTGTTCAGCGTGACGAATGGACAAGGAAGATGCATACAAGCGATCTCGATTCGGCCTTAGAGGCCCTGCCCGAACCTACCTTGCGTGATAGGCTCGCGCGCACAGACTGGGAACATGATCCGGAGTTCGTCCCCGACGAGCAGGTGTTCCGTCTCTTCCGACGGGCACGTGAGGCCGGCGACAAGGGCCGAATAGGACTTTTTTCCAGAAGCCTGTCCATACGCCTGCTTTCCTTGGCCAAGGGTTTCGCCTTGCGAAGCCGCATCGTCCCAGGAATCATCGGGACCCTTGACCAGGCTGCTGAGGAACTTTCCCAATACGTATGGGAGTGCATAGTCACCCGACCTAGTGACGCCACGCATGCCGAGAAACTCTTCGGCCAGCTTTTTAAGCGTCGGGCCCTGGACTTCCAGCGGCGCCTGCTTGCGAAGAAACGGAAGTGCCAGGACAGCCTCGACGCCATGGACCACTCTCCCGAGGATGAGGACCCGGAAAAGACGATCCGTGAGGTTACGGCGCTCCGTCAAGACGCGACACCCGCTGACGCTCTTGCGGCAAAGCAAGAATACGCCTTGGTCTCCGCGAGGTTGCAGGCAATCTTGACCAAGAACGAATACTCCACCTACATAATGCTCAAGGTCAAGGAAATGAAGGTTAAGGATGTTGCCACCGCCCTGGGTGTGACCACAAAGTGCATCAACAATTACAAGAATGCAGCCCTCGAAAAGATTCAGAAGGAGTTCAAGCAATGACATCGCCCAAGCGTAGGCTGTCGCTCGAGGAAGTTCTGGACGAGTTCTTCTTCTCGGCCGATGAGCCATCTACTGACATGGTGCTTCGAGCTTGCAAAGCGTACCCTGAATACAGAGCCGACATCCTGGAGTTTGCGGCTCTCTGGGCATCGCACGACGCAGCTCCTGAGCCCGAGAATGTGACTGTTCCGCCCATGGTTTCTGAGGAATCGATCTCCCGGCTACAGAGCTTTGTGCTCAACCGCCTTCATGCACTTGACCAAAAGGCTGGTCAAACCGACGACACGGAAGCTGCTAAGAAGGCTGTGGCGAACTTAGCCGGCGGAGAACTTCGGCGAACTGCTGCTGCAGCTCAATTGGGGGGCTCGACTCTGCTTCTGCAGAAGATACTTACGAACTCTGTCAAGAACGTGCCATCAAGAGTCCTCGGGAGCATAGCCAACCACCTGAATGTCACGCTTGTAGCCTTGCAGCAAATCCTTGCGGGCACTATGGCGGTGGGCCGTCGCTACAGGGCCTCAGATAAGCCCAATGCACCCGTCAAAGAGACGTGGGAAAGCGCGGTGCACTCGCTACCAGTCTCGGATGAGGAGAAGAGTCGCTTACTGGCGCTCCAAGGAAAAGAGGACTCACCTTGAAACCATTTCATCGCGCAAGAGAAGCTGCGCGAGAGCTCCGAAAGCAGTTATTCAAAGGCTCAGCTCCTTCAGGCATTCCATCCAGCATCCTCCTAGATGCTGTAGCTGAAGAGAATGCCGAAGACTTTGAGATCACCCCCGCACATCCAAGCGATTCTGCACTTGGTGGCGCTGATGCCGTTTTGTTGCGAAGCCTGCGACAAATCGTTATCAGAAACGACGTGTCGAGCGGCGACCGGGCATTCCTAATTGCTCACGAGTTCGGTCACTGGAAATTGCACCCGGAGACCAACGACAGCTGCCACAAGGTCATTGACTCCACGTTGAACCCCAAAGACGGTGACACGTTCGGAGCACAGAAGGTTGAAGCATACGGCGCTCGGGAACGTTCGGAGCTGCAAGCCAATATCTTTGCGCGAGAGTTGCTGCTTCCTCGCGAAGTGGCTCGCGCTCTCTTCCTAGCTGGGAAGACAGCCCAGCAACTTCAGAAGGATCTAGACTTGCCACTGGAGCTGGTGCGCCAGCAGCTCTTGGATGGACTGCTCCTCCCTGATCCGCAGGCGAATGAGGAGTCGGTCGACGAACCGATCACCCCGACCAAAGAGCAGGCAAAGGCGGCTGAATCGAAAGCACGCACGTCTCTGATTGTCGCGGGCCCAGGAACGGGTAAAACGACAACCCTGCTGTTGCGAGTACAGCATCTGCTTTCGAATGGTGTGAAACCCAGCGAGATACTCTTGCTGACCTTCTCGAATCGAGCGGCTAGGGAGCTAATCGACCGACTCCAGGCGCTTGGAATAGAGGACGCTCACGACATCTGGGTTGGCACCTTCCACGCGTTCGGCCTCGAGTTTCTGCGCAAGAATCATGAGCAGTTTGGCCTCAATCCTCGCTTCGGCGTCGCGGACAAAATGGCCCAGATTGCGGTGCTCGAGCCACATATCTATGGGCTCGGGTTGAATGCATTCAACCCTCTTGGGGACCCACTCGACTGGCTAAATGAGGTCGTGAAGACCATTCAGAGAGCCAAAGATGAACTCGCCGATGTCAGCCAGTTCGCCGCCGCGGTCGAGAAGTCAGCACCAAAGACATCTTCCGAGACCCTCGCTAAGCAGCGAGACATCGTCAAACTTTACCGGTGCTACGAGACCAAAATGCGTGCCTCGGGCACCATGGTGGACATGGGCGACTTGGTCATGTTGACGGCGGTAGCACTTAGCAGCGACTACTCCAAGTTCAAGGCCAGCATAGGGTGCTTCAGGCACCTCTTGGTAGACGAGTACCAGGACGTCAACCGTGCGAGCGCTGAACTGGTTAAGGCTCTGGCGGCTCACGCCGAGAGTCTCTGGGTCGTTGGCGACGCGCGACAAGCCATCTACCGTTTCCGCGGAGCGTCAATGCGCAACATTGTCTGCTTCGGCGATGACTTCCCCGTTCACAAGACGTTTCCACTCAACGAGAACCGCCGGAGTTTCGAGGAAATCGTTCGCGTTTTCGAGCACACAGGGCGCGACGGAAACCCGCTACAAATGGTATTGCCCCTTGATGATGTAGATCCCGTACGCGGAGCCAGTGGTATCAAGCCTCGGCACATTCAGTGTGCGAACGATGACGTTGTTCAAGGCGAAATTGCTGCGCACGTTCGCAGATTGCATTCGCTAGGAGTGTCATACCGGAACCAAGTCATTCTAGCGAGCACACACGACACCTGCGGGGCCACGGCGGATGCCTTGAACGCCGCTGGGGTTCCCGCCCTCCATTTAGGGGACATCTTCCAACGGCCGGAAGTAAAGGACCTGCTGGCACTGCTGCAACTGTTCGTGGACCGATCGGGTAGTGGCCTTCTCCGCGTAGCCCGACTACCGGGGCTGGGAATCCCTCCTGCCGATGTCGAACTACTGCTCAGTTGGCTCAAGGCAAGCCGACCAATGGCACTTTCCTGGCTCGATGCCCCTCCCGCTGGACTTTCAACAGCTGGCCTTTCAGCCGTTCAGCAGTGGTCAGCCGTCTTCGACGGGGTAAAGTCGACGGACTCACCCTGGGACGTCGTTTGTTCCCTTCTTCTGGACAGAACTTCGATTCTTCACCCCCATCTCCTGGGCGACACTATTCTGGATGTCTCCCGCCGCCTGGCACTGTGGCAGTTGATCTACTACCTGCGGGTGCCTGATGGAGCTTGCAGCTATCAAACGGTCGGAAGCTTTATCACACGTCTGCGGCGCCGACTCCGGATCGGCGATGACCGAGAACTTCGTATTCCGCCTCCTGAGGCTGACACTCTCGACGCCGTCGCCGTGATGACCATTCATCAAAGCAAGGGTCTTGAATTCGAGGCCGTACATTTGGTCGACATCGATGCACGCCACTTCAAAGTCTCGAATGACCTGGATCTAGTCCCCAGTTCCCTGTTGGAGTCCATCAACCCGAACGATGACTTCGAGGCCGAAACCGAAGCATCGAACAAGCTGTATGTGGCCTTGTCACGGGCAAAGAAGCATCTCGTAATGTATGAGAACAAGCAGCGATTCGATGCGGAGTGTGTCGACGCCGTCAGTCAGGCGGCTCACCTGCTTGAGCTAGTCGAAGGCAAAGAGGTGCGAGTAAGGGTACCAAATCCGCCAACGCCGGCTTCACCTGGTTCAGCCCCATCTGTCGTGGAACTGTCAGGTCTTCTCACCTATCGAGTGTGCCCTCGTCGCTACTACTACGACTTCGTGAGACAGCTGACACCAGCAGCCGGATTGCATCCTGCCGCGTTGATCGAAGGCGCTGTCATGGCGGACCTGTTTGTGCCCCATGGCACCCTGCAAAGGAACACGGCAGACACGGTACCCCGCATACTGAGCTCCATCACTGATATTGACGCAGCGTCGCAAACCCATTTGCAGGCATACGCGGAACAGCTGCTCTCGAACGGTCGTGTCTGGTTGAAGCTGCAACAAGTCGGGATGCCGAAGCCTGTCGACATTACATGCGATGGTATGCCGTTACGCATCGCGCCCCACCGGATAGAGAAGACGGGCTCTGTCGTGAAGGTTAGCTTCGTACGAGTGCGTCCATTTGGACGATACACGCGTCAGCACAAAGTTCTGCGGTGGATTCTCATGCAGCTTACAACGGCCTATCCGAAAAACTCGTTCACGGGCGAAGTCTTCATCCTGAGTACGGGTTCCTCGGCGTCGGTATCGCCCTACGTGAGGCTGACCAACGACACCTTCACTGCGAGTCTAAAGTCATTAGTCGCCGGTGACTTCACTCCAAGGACCGGAAGCTGGGAGTGCCCACGGTGCAGGCACTTCACACACTGTCCCGCATGAGGGGTTGCCGTTGAAAGCACACGCCGAACCAATCTGACACTTGCCTCGATTTCCGATTTCACGAAGTTTCTGCGACTTATCACTCATGAGCGGCGCAAGGCGCGCGGCTTCCAGCGATAGGAGTACAGAAATGCAAACTCGTGTGTATGTTCAGTCGGAACACTTCCCCGACATCAAGCTCGTCGAAATCGACGATCACGCCACCCTCGACGACCTGAAGCGCGCGGCTCTGGCGCTGCTGCCGGCCGGTATCGACGCCTCCGAACTAACACTCTCCGTTGAGGACGATGACGATGACGCCCACGCACAGGCGGCACACGTCAAGGACCTGAAGAAGGAACACGGCATCCGTGTCCACATCCATCGCTGCAAACAAGTGGAAGTTCAGGTCCACTTCGGCGCCGAGGTGGTACACCACAAATTCCGCCCAGCGACGACCGTCGGTCGCGTGCGCCAGTGGGCCGGCCACAAACTCGGTATGCAGCCCAGCGACATCGCCGAGCACGTGCTGCAGGTTACGGGCACCAACGACCAGCCGGACGTCGACATCCACATTGGCACATTGGCCGCCTACCCGGCATGTTCGGTGATCTTCGACCTAGTACCGGCGCACCGCATCAACGGCTAAATGGGAAGCAATATGACACCGGATGAACAGTCTCTGCGTGCCGACCTGTTATCGGCATGCTTCCTCTCTGGCGAAGACCGCAATCGCTGGCAATTCAGACAGCTCCAGTGGCCGTACTTGTACATCAGCGTCGCAGCCCGCGATGGCCGAGAATACACGCTGCGCCTGAATTGCAACGGGTTCCCAACTTCCCCACCCACTGGCACGTTCTGGGACATGTCCCAGAACAGCCGGCTCTCCTTCGATAAGTGGCCCCAAGGGGGTGAGCGCCTGCGGCTGGCGTTTCGTCCGGAGTGGAAGAACGGCGACGCACTTTACATCCCCTGTGACCGTGAAAGCATTGTCGGCCATGACGGCTGGGTGTCGCAGTACCCGCAGCTCGTCTGGAAGCCGGCCAAGGGCATCACGCACTATCTTGAGGTGGTCCATGAACTTCTTCAAAGCCGTGACTACATCTGTGCCCCTGCTTGAAGTGCCTGCGCAGCTCTGGTCTGGGCTGATTCAGAATTTACGCAACCAGGGCGCAGGTGTTAGAGAGAGTGGTGCGTTTTTGCTGGGGCAGAAGACCAACAGCTGTCGAGTAGTGACCAGGACCCTGCCGTATGAGCAGCTCCAGGCCGACGCCCTACACGACGACTACGTGGCGTTGACGGCGGCTAGCTTCGCCAAACTCTGGAACTTCTGTCGCCAGGAGGGCTTGAGCGTCGTCGCCGACGTACATACGCATCGCTTCGGCGCCGGCCAGAGCTTGTCTGACCGAGCCAACCCGATGATCGCGCTGACGGGCCACATAGCATTCATCGTACCTCGTTTTGCCCAGGGGAACGTGCGCCTTCAGAACCTTGGAATGTACGTTTACCAAGGCAACCACAGGTGGACTGCCTACTCGGGTTCCGATGTGTCCCAGTTCGTGCGACTTACTGGAGACCCCAAATGACCACTCTCAACGCCGACGCGATGCACCGCTTGGCCAAGATGGCCCTCGACTCAGGTGAGGTGACTTCTCCTGAAGAGGCGCTACACCTTTTTTCGCGCTATCGCCTGCGCCTTCATCTGGGCACCGGCTGGGCAGATACCCTCGCCGGCCAAGCCTGTTTCCTGACCACGCTAAACACTGCGGCACGCGCTTTCCTAGGCGGCGTAGAGGTCTACGGCGACCTCAGTCCCGTCCTGCGCGTACCACTGTACGAAGGACGCGAGGCACAGACCATCGTCGAAGAACTTGGCGGCATACTCGCAACTGACGTTTCCTTAAGTTCGCCGACTCTGGTGCTCGGGCGCTGGCCGGAAGTACAGCCACCGGAGTTCTGTGTCAGCTTGGAATGGGACGCCTGGTGCGCTTCTGTGGTACCGGTCAAGGATGCGGGCACTCGAGAATGTACTTCGGATAACCCGCTGGCCGGCGTCGCGGCCGCCGCGTTGGGAGTTAACGAGGCATTCCTTCACGTCCGCGGCGACCTGGCTGATGCTGGTCACCGCGCCATCGGACTCTCCCTCTGGAGTCCGCTAGCGGTCGAGGACTGGCACGCTGAGACGCACCGCGGCCCAGCCTTCCAGTATCTGCCGGGCTCACTCTGGCTGGTCGGCCTGGGGCACCTCGGTCAGGCATACGCGTGGACGCTGGGAATGCTGCCCTATCCCGTCGGCGGGCGGCCGCATATGGTTCTTCAAGACTTCGACAAGGCTGCGAAGTCGAACCTCAGCACCTGTCTGCTTCTTAGCGCTACTGACATCGGGAAACGCAAGGTTCGCCTCGTGGCCAAGCGACTGGAAGACGCAGGGTTCTCCATTGATCTCGTCGAACGTCGATTCGGTCCGGGCCACCAAGTCATGACCAATGAGCCCGTCACAGCATTGTTCGGCGTCGACAACGTAGCGGCCCGCCGCGACCTCAATTCAGCTGGTTTCGCCATGGTGGTGGAGGCTGGTCTGGGCAGCGGCTATCGCAACTTCCGCGACATCCGCACGCATACGTTCCCTGGACCACGGCGGCCGTCGGAGATTTGGACGGCCGCCGACAGTGCGCAGGTAGCCGTCGAGTTGAACGACACCTACAAGAAGCTTGCCTACGAGCGCGACGACTTGTGCGGCATGACGCAGTTGGCGTCGCAGGCAGTGGCTACGCCGTTTGTCGGAGCGCTAGTCGCGGCTCTAGTCGTAGCAGAGGTCGTTCGCCCGCTGCACGGTGGCGGTGTTCACGCGACGCTTGACCTGCAGATGAAGAACCTGCGCTTCCGAACTGGCTCTCAGCCATCGGAGTACAGCGGCCTGCTCACGCCCTACATCACGATAGCCTGTCCAAGCGGCACGGCTGCTGCCACCACCGCTACGGACACGCCTGAAGAAGCACTGCCATGAACAGGCGCAGATATCGCCGCCGCGGAGGAGATTCTCTGGAGTCGGTGGTAGAAGGCTCGACACAAATTGCTGCGCAGTTCGGACCGGTAGGCGCACTTGCCATCGGCGCGGTTGGCTTCGTCGTGTTCTACACGTTGCTGCCTATGGCGTTTACGGTGTGGGCCGATTCGCACAAAGCCAAACTAATCGGCCCGTTAGCTTCGATTTTCGCGAACGTCCTGGACCAAGTGATATGGCAGCGGCTTATCGGCCCGTGCCAATGGGCCGGCCTCTCCATCCTTCTGGCGTGCTGGACCATCGCGGCGTGGAAGGTGCTCTTCTATGAGGAACCAACTGGAGCCGAGCTCGCTGGAACGAGTTGGTTGGCGAAATTACTGGCCCGCCTGTTGCGATAATCTGACCGGCCACTGGATATGCAAATGTCAGCAGCCGGCTCCCAATCTGTTCCTGCCGCTTAAGCAAAATCCCTCGAATGACCGTTGGCCGACAATCGGTCTATGGCGTCAACCGGGGAAAGATCACCCTCCCCCGCTTCCGTTTGACATGCTCAGCCGAATGCCCGGAACTCGGCCATTGCCGCCGTTCGCATCGGGTCTGGTGAGTGGCCGTTGTCCAGCAGTTTTCTGCCGTTGAGTCAGTCAGACCACCGAATGGACGTTTCCTTCACCGGCGAGAGAGTGCTCTGTGGCTATACCTGCCAGATAAATATGGCACAAGTGCAGACAATTTTTGCTAACGAAGCGAGCACAGGACAATCCTGTCAATTCCTGTTGTTTTGGGTGGCGTCTTTGCCGCCAATCAACCGAAATACCCGAACTGCATTCTTGTAAGCAACCTTCTCGGCGGTCTCGGGCTTTAATCGCGGCAGAAGCCCGGTTCGAATAGATTCAATAACGTCGTCGTATGTTCCCCAGCTATTCACATCATCGACCCCGACCATGAAACGGTCGGGAAAATCTTCGATTAACTGGATCCATTCCGGCTTTGCCCCTGCCGTACGGAACATACCGTCGCTCCAGTAAATTGTTCTAGCCGGATCACGCGACCCTTCCCGGGTAGTCTGGGGGAGACTGCGATAGCTCAAATCGCAAAACACGTTCTGATGTATTTGGAATAATTCTCTGATCTGAATTGCCTCAGTATCCTTGCCGCAATGCGCGAGTAGAACCATTCCTTGTCGGTCCGATTGGAGCAATTTTCCGAGTCGATCAACGGAATCCGGATGCCACTGCATGTGAAGCGGCAATGGACGTCTATGCTTGATTGCCAGCCTGTATAGCTCAACAAACAACGGGGCATCGGTCGGTAGCCGACGCTTGAGTTGTATGACCGTCGAGGACGATTCTGCATTCGGATGCAATTCCCCAAGAACAGCCTGGGGCTCAGCGGAGAGCTGCGAATCGAGGAGTTTGAGAAGAGCGTCGCGGCGCGGATTGACCGGATCGGTATAGATCAGTGCCCCTCCTTCGTCTGAGTCTGCCCGCCGGATCGACATCCAGCCCACCGCAGGCATATATCGCTCACCGAGCAGCCGCTTTGCTTCAAGGTCCCGTTCGAACGATTCTTTTCCAGTCAGGCCCTCGATGGCTCCAACGCCCACAACCCAGCGAACGTTGTGTTTTTCCATACGTTCCTTGAGTTCTTCGGGCGACATAAACCACATTAAGTGGAAATGCGCATCAGCAAGGGGTAACTCGTGGGCTGCCTTTGCTGATTCGGCCCCGGGCGTTGCCGCACTTCCATCGGCCGCGGCTAGCTGCATTGAGCTCAACAATACGACTGCACCCAACACGCGGCGCAAAATTTTCATTGATGCTTCTCCTATGACATGGCCCAAGAGCAACCACGAAACCATTCGGTCACCAACCCATTCATTGGTGCTTGTTGAAAAAGGCAATCATCCGCTCGGTAGCATCTTTGGCCACCTTGGCATCGTAGCGGTACGTCATAGTTTCACCGTTTAGGCGATAGACGTATCCATTGTTCTCGGCTTTGTCCCATGCATGTGTCGTCGTGGGATAAATATGCCAACTGACATCCTTTCCCGCCGCCTTCATTTCCTCAAGCAGAGGAAAGCAGTGTTTGGGTGGCGTCTCGATATCCAGTTCTGCCATCAACATCAGAATCGGTCGATCGCTATCGGCGGACAACATTTCCAACTTGTGCGCCGATGCGCTCTCCTTGATCGCACACGAGCCATAATTCGCCACAGTCGCGCGAAACCTCCCGGTTGCTTTAAATGCCGCGACACCTTGTGGACTGGCCAGCAGGGCGGATGCGAGGCCGCCGTAGGAGTATCCAGTTTGGAATATCCTGTTTCTGTTGATATACGCTTGTGCCTGGAGGTGGGCGAGCGCGTCGTAGGCATCTTTGGCAAATTCCGCGGGAAACAGGTCTCCCCCTGGTTTGATTCCGCGAGGTCCAAAGGTATCCACTACCAGTACGGCAAATCCGGCTGCAAGCAATTCCCGGGCATGATCCAGTAGATGTTGGCTGATTCCCTTGGTATGGTTGATCACCACGGCGGGGAACGGCCCATTGCCCGTGGGGGTATAGATTTTGTTGCCAAGGACTTGGATGTCGGTAAGTTCGGAGGCACTCCTTCTCTCACTATCGAATGCCAAGGGCTTTGCGCTGGCCGTCCAGCGCAATTTGGCGAGATCGGCGGCTGACATGGCACCTAGCCCGCAATCCTTGCGTAACCGCGCGCCGGCTTCGGCGCCGGACACGAAAGGATCGGAAACCTTTCTTTCACTGGCCAGTTGCATCGTCATACCGACGACAACCTGTCTTCGCTCTGCATCTGCAAGCTTGCAGTAAGCCGGTAGATCCGGATACTTGCCACGAACGGATTCGTAGATAAGCGCTACGCTCGATTCGTCGGTAGCGTGCGCCGTCGGGACACCGAGGGCAGCCACCGTCAAGAACGCGGGGGTACGCAAGAGCAATCTGCGAATTTTTGACATGATCCGGGCCCTTCTATGCCTCTATGAAGGGAAAGAGTCGGTGTTTGCCGGCTCTTTCACTCGCTAGCGCAAGGCTAGCCGCGACACTCGCGGCCAACCGCTTGCCCAGCCTCCCCACCGATTGCCGGCGGATTTCCCTTCAGCTTGCCGGCTGCCATCAGGCTCATTACGGCTTCAGTTGCTGCTTTCCGTATGCCATCAGGCCCCTTTTGGCACAGCGCTTTTAAGTCGGGATTGGCTGCCTTGACAGAGGCGACCACGGCAGTAACCTCTGCAGGATCCTCTGCAGCTAGCGCCGTCATTGGCAATACCGCAAGCAAAGCAGTCAAATGTGAAAGTTTTCTCAACATTTCTGTCTCCTGGGGATTGGTAGAAATACCAGCATAGGCGCTTTACATATAAAGTAAAGTGTCTGTCATTACTGACGCAATCGATAGCCTCTTCAAACAGCGAATTATTGGCGGTCTTCGCGATCACCAAAGGTGTGGAGCGAACACACATCACTAGGTGCGAAGTTGGCGGCATTCGCCATGTCCGCTATGGGCACGATCCTGGCCTAGCGTAAAGATCAGAGCATCGTTCGGAGTAGCTCAGGCTTCAATGACCGTTACTCGACACATTGCGGTCGTACCGCCGGCATGTGGCCAATGGAAGCAAAGGCCGACAACCTGCCTGTGACGGATGGCGCTTCATCGGCCATTGCGGTCAGCGACTGATATTGAGTGAGCTACCGCTCAGTGCCCATACCTGCCGTGGGGAGAAATGGAAGCGGACCTTCGCGGCAAGCCCTCGAAAATGAAAAACTGCCGTTCACTATGCGACTGCGATATTTCGGGCTCAACGGCCCCTGTGCAGCTTGGTTTCAACCGGTGGATGCAACACTCCTTCTGCTTGCGCAGTTTCTAGTGTGTTGCATCCACCGGTTGAATCCGCATGGAATAGCAGCCGCTCAACGTTCCAGCTTGCGAAATCGCTTCGGCTCGGGTCATGTCGCACTCGATCCCGAGAACCCCACTTGGCAGCATGTGTATGTGCGCTACCGAGCAGACAATCGCCACATTTCATACTATAAAGAAAAGTTCGGGGAAGCTCTATTAGCTCCTGAGCGGGCAAGGTGTCGACCGCTGATTCGCAACCGCGATTGGGGTTGCATATCATTCAGTCGATTGACAAGTCTGTGAAGAGTGAGCCAGCCGTGCCACGGCATCTGCGCGAAAGTCCGGCAATTCAGGGCTTGCTTTTCAGGGAGGCAGTTTTGCACGCTCTCGACACGAATACGTCCACACACGTCAGCACTCCGCGGGCTACCGTTCTCATTGTGGACGACGACACGGGGAATCTGGCTGTCCTCGGCAGCCTGCTCCAACCGCATCACGATGTACGGGCCGCGCCCTCGGGCGAGCGCGCACTGGCCATCGCCGCCGGCGAACCGAAGCCCGACCTGATCCTGCTCGACGTGATGATGCCGGGCATGGATGGCTACGATGTGCTGGTCCGTCTGCGCGACGACCCCGCCACCAGCGATATTCCAGTCATCTTCGTCACCGGGCTGGACTCCACCGAAGACGAAGAAAAGGGCCTCGAACTCGGCGCGGTCGATTACATTACCAAGCCCTACCGTCAGCCTATCGTTCTGGCGCGGGTGCACACCCAGCTTGAACTCAAGCGTGCCCGCGACTGGCTGGCGAACCAGAACGTCTGGCTGGAAGCCGAAGTGGCGCGGCGCGTACGGGACGTCCTGCTGGTTCAGGACATCACCATCAACGCCCTTGCCGGACTGGCCGAAACGCGCGATCCTGAGACCGGTCACCACATCCGCCGCACCCAGGAATACGTGCGCATATTGGCGGAACGCTTGCAGGCGCACCCCCGCTTTTCGGGTTTTCTCACAGACAAAGCCATAGAACTGATGGCGAAGTCCGCTCCCCTGCACGACATCGGCAAGGTCGGCATCCCGGACCATATTCTGCTCAAACCCGGCAAGCTGACGGACGAGGAATGGACCATTATGAAAACCCACTCCATGCTGGGTGCGCGGGCCATCAAACAAGCAGTGAGCACCACCGATCGCCGCATCGATTTTCTTGATATAGCCCAGCAGATTGCGAGTTCTCACCATGAGAAATGGGATGGCAGCGGCTATCCCGAAGGCAGGAAATGCGATGACATTCCGATTCCCGCCCGATTGATGGCCCTGGCCGACGTCTTCGACGCACTCATTTCGCGTCGCCCATACAAACCGCCGATGCCGATCGAGCAAGCGCGAGACATCGTTGCCGGCGAGCGTGGACGCCATTTCGACCCCGATGTCGTAGATGCCTTTCTCGCCGGCGTCGACGACTTCATGGCCGTTGCCGCAAAGTATCAGGAAGCTGACGCTCCTCATGAATGACATGGCGCCGCGCATCAGCGGCGAAACCTATTTCTTCCGCGACCACGGTCAGTTCGACTTGCTGCGCCTGCGCCTTCTGCCGGAGTTGATCGAGCGTCGCCGTGATGCAAAGACCCTGCGCCTATGGAGCGCCGGTTGCGCCAGCGGCGAGGAAGCCTATTCCATCGCCATGCTGGTGGACATGCTGTTGCCGCGGCGCGATGGCTGGGACATCCTCGTCCTCGGCAGCGACATCGACCAAAGCGCGCTGGCAAAGGCGCGGCGCGGACGCTACAGGCAATGGTCGTTCCGCATGGTGCCGCCGGCGCTGCAACAACGCTATTTCCAGCGCCAGGGCGACGAATGGGCGCTCGACGAGCGCATCCGCCGCATGGTGACCTTTCGCGCCGGCGACTTGATCGGCGAGCCGTTTCCTGGTGCGGAATTGCGCGACATGGACCTGATCCTGTGCCGCAACGTGTTCATCTACTTCGGTGCCGCTGCCGTGGTCACCGTTGCGGACAAACTGGCTGCCGCTCTTAGCGAAGGCGGCTATCTCATGACCGGTCACACCGAACTCATCGGCCATCGCCTGCGGAATATGCAGAGCAGATTATTCGTCGAGGGAGTCGTGCATCAGCGGGTTACGCCCTGCGTGCCCATCGTAGCGATGGTACCCATGGTGCCACTTTCCCCTGAAATCCCTGCGCCCGCTCGCAACGCGCCGCCCCCAGCCGTGGCGATACGCGTTCCCCGCACGCCACCGCCAACGAGACCGAGCGCGGACGATCTGCTGGCGACGGCACGGGAATTCGCCGACTGCGGCGAATACGATACTGCCGAGCGGGCCTGCCGCGAAGCGCTGGCTGTCGACCCGCTCGCGCCGGGGCCGCATTTCCTGCTGGCGCAACTGGCCCAGCTCAGGGGCGATTTCGCGCGGGCCGGGGAACTGCTCGACAAGACCCTCTACCTCGATCCGCGCAGCGTCACCGCTCACCTGGAACTGGCGGCGCTTTGCGAGCGAGCCGAAAACCTGCCGCGGGCGCAGACCCTGCGGCGCGCGGCGCTGGATATCGTCCGCACGATGCCCGCCGACGCGGTGATCGAGCCGTATGAAACCACCGCGGCCGAGATGGCGCAGTGGCTCGCGCAATGAAGCGCCGCATTGACGGGTAACGACATGGATTCCCGCCCCCTGCTGATCTTCGATCTTGACGACGCGCGCTTTGCCGTCGACGCGATGCAGGTCTGCGAATCGGTCTGGCTGCCCGAGCTGACGCCGGTCGAGGAAGCGCCACCCTGGGTCGTCGGCCTCTTCGGCCTGCGTGGTCGGATCATTCCAGTCGCCGACCTTCGTCTGCGCTTCGGCCATCCGCCGCAGCGCTACAGCCCCAGCGATCAGGTCGTGGTGCTGGAAATCGGCGACCAGCCGCTGGGACTGATCGTCAGCGAAGTGATCGGAATCATCGAACTTCCCGCCGCGGCCATCCAGCCGCCGCCCCAGTTCGATGCCGCAACCGCCGGTCCGGCCCACCTGGTGGCGGGCGAGGCGCGCGTCGGCGAATCCCTGGTGACCGTGCTCGATGTTGCCCAATTGACCCACCTGCCAGAGATGTCGGCGCTGGCCGCGGCGCTGCAGCAGCCGATGCCGGCCGGCCATTTCTGCCCAGAAGCCACGCCCGCAGAGCGCGCGCTGTTCCACGCCCGGGCCATGGCGCTGCGGCAAGCCGTCGCCGAAGACGAAGGCGCATGCCTCGGCCTGGCGGTGGTGGAGCTGGGCGGCGAATATTTCGGCGTCGAGCTGGCCGCCGTACAGGAATTCTGCGACATCGCCCAATTGAGCCCGATTCCCTGCTGCCCGCCGCATATCCTCGGCGCCATGAACCTGCGCGGCGACCTGCTGACCCTGATCGACCCGCGCGCCGCGCTCAACCTGCCGATGGCCAGCCGGGGCGGCAAGGCCGTGGTCGCCCGCCTCGGCGAGCAGGCGGTGGGGATCGCCGTGGATGCGGTGCATGACGTCGTCTATTTGAGACAAGATGAATTGCAGCCGCCGGCGGCGGCGTTGCGCGAGCGCTGCGGGGCGGAAATCACCGGTACCGCAGCGTATGCAGGCAGGACGATGACCGTACTGGACCTGCCTGCGCTGCTGGCGCGGGAGGACTGGATTGTCAATCAACACGTGTGACCGAAAGGAAATACCATGTTCGCAAAAATGAAGCTGCGCCAGCGCATCCTGCTGGGATATCTGGCCCCGCTGCTGCTGCTGTTGGGCGCCATGGGTCTGGTGTTCTTCAGCCTGCAGGAGGCGACTCATGCATCGAAATCGGTGGATGCTTCGCATCAGACCATGAACGAAGCCATGGACCTCATCTATAGCCTGACCAAGATGCAGCGCGCGGCGCGCGGTTATCTGCTGCTGAAAAACCTGGCCTCGCGCCAGACTCTCCTGGACAGCGAAAAGGACTTCAGGGATGGGGGCGACAAGCTCACCGGCATGGTGAAGGACCCGCAACAGCAGGAGACGCTGCGCAGCCTGCTGAATGTGGGACAAGACCTGATCAAACTGGACAACCAGTTTCTGAGCCTGGTGGACGCAGGTAAGCAGGCGGACGCTCTAACCCGCTTCCGTGCCGGGGAGGGCATCAAGGAATCAAAGGCGGTGGACGCCCTGTGGGATCGTTTTAAACAGCGGGAAACCGAGATCGTCAAGGAGCGCCAGGAAGCCTACGATGCGGCGATCCGCGCGGTCACCAATTCGATCATCTACGGCATGCTGGGCGCCATCGCCCTGGCACTTGCCATCGCCGTCTGGCTCGCTGCGGTGGTAAGCAGCAGGATCACGGCCAACGCCGCCCAGCTTTCCGCCGCCGCCAGCGAAATCGCCGCCACCATTGCCCAGCACGAGCGCACCGCCAGCCTGCAGGCGGCCGCGGCCAACGAGACTTCCGCCACCATCGAGGAACTGTCCGCCTCCTCGCGCAAGTCGGCCGAGCAGGCGGCGAACGCGGCGGCGGTCGCGGAACAGGCCGGCGCCGCCACAGCGCAGGGCGACGAAGCTACCCGTCAGGCGGTGGTCGCGATGGGCGGCCTCAAGGACAAGATCGGCGCCATGGCCGACCAGATCCTGCACCTGGGCGAGCAGACCGGGCAGATCGGCAGCATCGCCACCGTGCTCAAGGACCTGGCCGGGCAGATCAACATGCTGGCCTTGAACGCGGCAGTGGAAGCCGCTCGCGCCGGCGAACACGGCAAGGGTTTCGCCGTGGTGGCAAGCGAAATACGCAAGCTCGCCGACGAGAGCAAGAAATCAGCGGAACAGACCGCCGTGCTGGTGACCGACATCCAGAAAGCCACCAATTCCTCCATCATGATGACGGAAGAAGGCACCCGCACCGTGACCGAGGTGACGCAACTGGTACAGAAGGTTGCCGAACTGTTCGGCAACCTGTCCAACCTCGCCGGCAGCGCCAACGAAAACGCGCAGCAGGTGATGCTCAACGCCAGGCAACAGTCTGCCGCCTTCAATCAGGTGGTGGAGGCGACCAACAGCATCGCTGCCGGCACCAAGGAAACCGCTGCCGGCATCAGCCAGACCAAGGCGGGGGTGCAAAGCCTGAACGAGGCGGCGGCAAACCTCAAGGCGATCGCGTAGGCGAACAGGCGGAGAACACGCCATGATCGATGATCCGGAACTGTTCCGGCTGTTCAAGGCGGAAAGCGAGGAGCATCTCGCCCGTCTCGACGACGGCTTGCTGCGCCTGGAGAAGACACCCGCCGACCAAGCGCTGCTGGAAGAGCTGTTCCGCGAATCCCACAGCCTGAAGGGCGCAGCGCGCATGCTGGGCTTGGCCAGGATCGAGACCGCCGCCCACGGCCTGGAAAGCATCCTCAACGCGGCGCGCAAGGGCGAGGCGCCGCTGACGCCGGAAACCATCGAGGGCATGAATGCCGCCCTGGTCGATCTGCGCCAGCGCGTGCAGCAGGCGCTCTGCGGCGAGCCGCAACCGACCGCGCCGCCTCAGCCGCCCGCGCCGACTCTCCCGGCCATCGAGGCAAGCGTTGCTGCCGCCCCGCCACCCGCCACGGCAGCACCGCCGCCCGCGCCGTCTGTCACGCCTGCTGCCATACCAACGGCGGCTGGCGAAGCTTTCCGCATCGAGACCGTGCGCGTGGCAACCCGCAAGCTCGACGATCTGCTGACCCAGGTTGGCGAACTCTCCGTGATCGACGGGCGGGCGCAGCACCGGCTGCGGCTGATGGAGGAACTACTGGAGCAGTGGGTGGCGCTGGAGCGCCGCCGCCGCAGCGTAGGCCGGTCGGCACGACATGGGGCGAAGGACGAAGCGCCGCTGCGCTTCGGAGGTCTGCTCAGGCAGGCGCGCGATGCGCTGTTCGACGACAGCGCGCGCCTGGAATCCATCGTCAAGCTGCTGGATGACCAGGTGTGCAGCATGCGCCTGCTGCCGCTGTCCACCGTGTTCGCGCTGTTCCCGCGCATGCTGCGCGACCTGGCCAGGGCACAGGGCAAGGAAGCCGAGCTGGAGCTCGAGGGCGGCGACATCACCGTGGACAAGCGCATCCTCGAGGAAATGAAGGACCCGCTGATGCACCTGATGCGCAACGCCATCGACCACGGCATCGAGGCGCCCGCCGAGCGCCAGCGGCTGGGCAAACCGCGCGGCGGTACGGTGCGGCTCCGCGCCCTGCGCGGCAATGCCAACGTGCTGCTGGAAGTGCGGGACGACGGCCGTGGCCTGGACCCGGCGGCGATCCGGCAGGAGGCGAAGAAGCGCGGCCTCCACGACGAGGCGACGCTTGCCGAGATGACCGCGGCGCAATTGCAGCAACTGATCTTTACGCCCGGGTTTTCCACCAGCACCTATGTCACCGAACTGTCCGGACGCGGGGTCGGGCTGGACGTGGTGCGGGTCAATGTCGAACGGATGAAGGGCGACATCCGGGTGGAATCCGCCGCCGGCCAAGGGCTGACGGTCCAGTTGCGCCTGCCGTTGAGCGTGGCCGCCACGCGGCTCCTGCTGGCGAGCGCGGGCGGCCGACTCTATGGACTGCCGGTCGAGTTCGTGCATACCTCACGGCGCGTGCGCGAGACTGATCTGTTTACCCTCGAAGGCCGGCTGGCTGTCCTGCTCGACGGCCAGCCGGTGATCGCCGCCCGCCTCGCTGACCTGCTGGAACTGCCTGTCGCCAAGGTGGCCAATGAGCAGCCTGGCGCCAAGCCCGATACCATGGCGTGCATCGTGCTCCAGGTCGGCGACGAGCGGCTGGGTCTGCTGGCCGACGATCTGCCGGCCGAGGAGGAAGTGGTGCCCAAGCCGCTTGGCGCCCCGTTGCAGCGCGTGCGCAACGTTGCCGCCCTGGCCATGCTGGGAAGCGGCGAGATCTGCGTGGTGCTGAACCCCGCCGACCTGCTGCGTTCGGCGCACGGAGCGGGTGCACAAGTGGGAAATGCGCCAGCGGGAATGCAGAGCGGGGCGACCGCCGCCAGGCCCACCATCCTGCTGGTGGAAGATTCGGCGCTGATCCGCGCCATGGAGCAACGCATTCTCGAAGACGGCGGCTACGAGGTGGTCACCGCAGTGGACGGCGTGGACGCGCTCAACACTCTCGGCGGCCGGTCCTTCGCCGCGGTGGTGTCGGACATCATGATGCCCAACATGGATGGCCTCGCCCTCACCATACGCATTCGTGCCGAGCCGCGCTACAGGGAGTTGCCGGTGATCCTGGTGACGACGCTCGCCTCCGACGAGGACAAGCGGCGCGGTCTCGACGCCGGCGCCAACGCCTACATTCCCAAACCCTCGTTCGACCAGCGCGTGCTGCTGGATACCTTGAAAAGGCTGGTCGTGACATGATCCGCGTGCTGCTGGTCGACGACTCGCCCATCGCGCTGCACATCCTGCAACGCCTGCTGTCCCGCTCACCGGAGATCACCGTCGTGGGCACCGCCGGCAACGGCAGGGAGGCGCTCGATCTGATGCCGGCGCTCAATCCCGACGTCATCTGCACGGATCTGCACATGCCGGTGATGGACGGCCTGGAATTCACCCGCGCGGTGATGAACAAGTATCCGCGCCCGATCCTAGTGGTGAGCGCCTCGGTGGAGCCGGACTCGCCGAATGTTTTCCGCGTACTGGAGGCGGGAGCGGTGGATGTCTACCCCAAGCCGCGCGCCATCCTCGATGCGGATCAGGAGAAGCTGGCCCGTGAACTCGTCAGCAAGATTCGCATCGTCGCCGGCGTGCATGTGTTCCGTCGCGCCGGGGCGACAAGGCGCGCGCACTCGACGCAGCCACTCGTGCTGCCGCCGCTCCGCGCCCGCGTGCGCATGGTGGCCATTGGCGCGTCCACCGGCGGTCCGCAGGCCCTGCGCGAAATTCTCTCCCACCTGCCGGCCGGCTTTCCGGCGCCGGTGGTCTGTGTGCAGCATATCGGCGAGGGTTTCCTGTCCGAGATGGTGGCGTGGCTGGCCGAAGTCAGCCCGCTGCCGGTGCGCCAGGCGGTCCAAGGCGAGGTGCCGCAAGCCGGGGTGGTCTACTTCGCTCCCGATGATGCCCATACGGCATTCGACGGCGACGGACGATTCGATCTCTCCCGGGCGCCGCCCTGCGACGGCCATCGGCCATCGATTACCTTCACCCTGCGCGCGGTGGCGCGCCGCTTCGGCGCCGGCGCGGTGGGCGTGCTGCTCACCGGGATGGGCCGCGACGGTGCCGAGGGCATGGTGGACATCGCCGCGGCAGGCGGCGTCACCATCGCCCAAGACGAGGCGAGCAGCGTGGTTTACGGCATGCCCAGGGCGGCGGTGGCGCTGGGATCGGCGCAGCAGGTGCTGCCGCTCGAACGAATCGCTCCGACACTGGCCGCACTGGCCAGCAGCGGCAACGGCCTGGGCGCGGCGCCCCCCAAGGGGACTTCCTTCGGGGCGCAGCAGGGCAAGGAGTCGACATGACAGAACGAACCGAACCCTCCGGCGCTGCGCCGGAAATCCTGATCGTCGAAGACGGCTCGGTGGAGGCGGAGCTGCTGCGCCGCACCCTCGCCAAGGCAGGCTACGCGGCAAGCGTGGCGCACAACGGCGAGGAAGGTCTGCGAGCGGTGCGTGCGCACCGCCCGGCACTGGTGATGAGCGACATCAACATGCCGGTGATGAACGGCTACCAGTTGTGCCACGCCATCAAGTATGACGAGGAGCTGTGGAATATCCCGGTGATCCTGCTCACGGTGTTGTCGGAGCCGGAAGACATCATCGAGGCGATCAATTGCGGCGCCGACGCCTACATCGTCAAGCCCCACGGCGAGGCCAATCTGCTGAACCGCATCCGTTCCCTGCTGGATGCCCCGATCGAGCGGCGACGGGCGGAAGAGCGGCGCGAGGAAGTGGTGGGCTACGGCGGCACGCGCCATACCATCGCCGGCGGCGGCCAGCAGATAATGAACCTGCTGCTCTCGCTGTACGAGAATACGCTCCATCAGAACCTGGAGTTGGTGACCACCCAGACCCAGCTCAACCTGTTGAACCAGAGCCTCGACCAGCAGGTGCGCGAGCGCACTGCGGCGCTTATAGAGAGTGAGCAACGCTACCGCAGCATCTTTGCCGACGCGCGCGACGGCATCGTCCTGATCAATGCCGACAACGGCTTGGTGGATGACTGCAACCCCGAGTTCGAGAAACAATGCGGCAGGACGCTGGCCGAACTCAAGAGCCTGCACATCTGGGATCTGCGGTCCCCGACGCTACGCGCGGCGGCACGGCGCGTTTTCGAGGAAAGCCTGGCCGCGGGCGCGGGCGGATCAAGCGACCTCGACGTCGAGCGTCCGGACGGCACCAGGCTACAGATCGAGATGGCGTCCCGGCGCATCCGCATCGACGGCCAGGACTATCTCCAGAGCATCAGCCGCGACGTCACCGAGCGCAAGGCGGCGGAAGCAACGGTTGAACGGGAGCGGAGTCGTCTGGCCGCGACCCTAAAAACCGCGAGCGACGGCATCCATATTCTCGATGCCGACGGCCTGCTGGTCGATGCCAGCGATGCCTTCCTGAACATGCTCGGCTACGACCGGACGGCGATCGGCCGCTTGCACGTCTTCGACTGGGATGCGCAACTGGGCGGCGAGGCTGTCCAGAATAGTTTCAAGAAGCTGGTCGAGGCAGGAGGCCCGCTGCTCATGGAGACTCGGCATCGCCGCAGTGACGGTCGGATTATCGATGTGGAAATCAATACCAACGCCATCAAGATAGACGAACGGAACTACATCTACGGCTCGTCGCGCGACATCACCGAGCGCAAGGCCACCGAAGCGCAGCTCCGCAAGTTCTCGCTGGCCGTCGAGCAGAGCCAGGAGTGCATCGTCGTCACCAATCTCGAGGCCAACATCGAGTACGTGAACGAAGCCTTCGTCCGGGTCACCGGCTACAGCCGCGAGGAAGCCATAGGCCAGAACCCGCGCATCCTGCAATCCGGCAAGACACCGCGCGCCACCTACGACGCCCTTTGGGATGCGCTGACCCATGGCCGGACATGGCAAGGGGAATTCATCAACCGGCGCAAGGACGGCCGCGAATACACCGAGTCAGCCAGCATCACGCCAATCCGCCAGGCCGATGGACGAATCAGCCACTATGTCGCGGTGAAGGAGGACATCACCGAGAAGAAGCGCCTCGCCGAGGAACTGGACCGACATCACCATCACCTGGAAAAGCTGGTCGATATTCGGACGCGCGAACTGGAGCAAGCCAAGGGAACTGCAGAGGCGGCGAACGCGGCCAAGAGCGCCTTCGTCGCCAACATGAGCCACGAGATACGCACGCCCTTGAATGCCATCGTCGGGCTCACTCACTTGTTGCGGCGCGGCCATGCCGATCCGGCGCAGAAGGAGAAACTCGACAAAATCGTCGACGCTTCCCGGCACCTGCTCGCGGTCATCAACGACATTCTCGACTTTTCCAAAATCGAGGCCGGCAAGCTCAGTCTCAACATCGCCGACTTCGCGTTCGACCGCATGCTGGACAACGTCGTTTCCATGATCGGGCCGCGGGTGCGCGACAAGCGGCTGCAACTGGTGGTGGACCGCGACGCGCTGCCGCCGGTGCTGGTGGGCGATTCCACCCGGCTGGCGCAAGCCCTGCTGAACTATCTTTCCAACGCCGTCAAGTTCACCGAGCAGGGCATGATCACCGTGCGCCTCTCCAGTGAGGAGGAATCGGCAACCAGCCTGCTGGTACGCCTCGAAGTGACGGACACCGGCATCGGTATAGAGCCAGAGAAGATCGCGGGATTGTTCGCGGCCTTCGAGCAGGTCGATGCCAGCACCTCGCGACGCTATGGCGGCACGGGCCTCGGGCTGGCCATCACCCGCCGGCTGGCGCGCCTGATGGGCGGCGAGGCCGGAGCGCAGAGCGTACCGAGCCAGGGCAGCACTTTCTGGTTCACCGCCCGCTTGGGAAAGAGCAATCTGCGCCTGGAAGAATTGGCGGAAGAGACGCCGGCCGTCGCCGAACTGAGCCTGCAAGCCATGCCGGCCGGCGCGCGCATCCTGCTGGCCGAGGACAACCTCATCAACCAGGAGGTGGCGACGGAACTGCTGACCTCGGTCGGACTCAAGGTGGATATGGCCAACAACGGCCGCGAGGCGCTGGAGAAGGCGCGGAGCGGCAACTACGACGTGATCCTCATGGACATCCAGATGCCGGAGATGGACGGCCTCGAAGCCACCCGCGCCATCCGCGCCCTACCCGCTTGCGCGACGCTGCCGATCCTGGCGATGACCGCCAACGTCTTCGACGAGGACCGCGCGCGCTGCATCGCCGCCGGCATGAACGACTTCGTGGCCAAGCCGGTGGACCCGCAACAGCTCTTCGGCACGCTGTTGCGCTGGTTGCCGGGTGCGGCGATGGTTGCGCCCGTTGTCCGTGCCGCAGGGGTGGCGCTGTCCGACGAACTTGCGGCCATCGCCGGCCTCGACGCAGCTCTGGGAATAAGGACGCTGAACGACAACGCCGCCGCCTACACGCGATTGCTGCGCCGCTATGCAATCACCCATGCCAACGACATCAGCCAGCTGAGCCAGCAACTGGCCGCAAACAAGCGCGAAGAGGCGCGGCGCATCGCCCATACGCTCAAGGGCGCCTCGGGCAATCTGGGGGCGACCACGGTGCAGCGCATGGCGGCGGAACTGGAGGCGGCGCTGAAGCAAGGCGGCGACGCAGCGCGGATCGAGCCACTGGCCGCTGCCGCGGAAGCCGAGTTGCAAACACTGGCCACGGCGATCCTCGCCGCCCTGCCCGAGGAAACCGCGGCCGCGCCGGTCGAGGTGGATTGGGCGGTGGTGCGGCGGGTGCTGGACGAGCTGGAGCCGCTGCTGGCGGCCTCCAGCGTTCGGGCCAACGATCTGTTCGAGGAAAACGCGGCCCTGCTCAAGGCTGCGCTGGGGCCGCTGGGCGCAAAGCTCGCGCTGCGCATCGTGGGCTTTCTTTACCCCGAGGCGCTCGAAATCATCCGCGAGGCACGCGCGGAATTCACGGAACTCGGAGGCGGGATATGAAAACCTTACCGGCAGCGGGCAGTGTTTTTCTTCTTCTCTTGCCGGGCGCACCTGTCTTTGCAGGCGGGTTGTCCACCCCGGGCCAGGGCGCACGCGCCTTGGGCATGGCGGGCGCATTCACGGCAGTAGCGAATGACGGATCGGCCATCTACTACAACCCGGCGGGAATCAGTCAGATCGATGGAACCCTGGTCGACGTCAACCTGGCCGCGATCTCTCCTCAGCTGCGCTACACGACGCCGGGCGGCGCCACGGAGACCAGCGACAAGAAAGCTCTCGCCCCGGCATTTTTCCTTGCCCGCCGCCTGACCGACAGACTCAGCGCCGGTCTTGGGGTATACGCGCCCTATGCCCGGGATGCGGAACTTCAGGATGACCTCGCCAACGGCTTCGCCTGGCAGCGGTCGGCGATGGTGCGAACAGACCTCAGCGCCGTCGTTGCCTGGCAAGCGAACGATACTTTATCCGTCGGCGGAGGACTGGTCGCCGGTTTCAGCCAGATCGATCGGTCGATCCCGGCGGGCCCCGGCGTGAGAATCGACGACAAGATCGACGGCACAGGTGTCGGCGGCATCGTCGGACTCCTGTGGAAAGTCAGCGACCGCCTCAAGGCGGGCGCCACCTACAGGAGCGGAATATCCATCGACCATGATGGCCAAAGGACCATGACCATCGCGGGAGTCGCAACCACGAGCAATGCACGGGCGGAAGTCCGCTATCCGGCATCGTTCGGCCTCGGCATCGCGTTCGCCCCGTCGGAAAACCTGACCCTAGCCCTGGATGCGGACTGGTACGGGTGGAGCTCGATGGATCAGGTGACGACAAAGACGGACATCTGGCCCGATTCCACGACCCAGCTGAAGACGCGAAACAGCCGGGATGTCAGGATCGGCGGCGAATACAGGCTGCCGGCGGGCTGGAGCCTGCGAGCCGGGTATGCGTATATCCAAGGCGCATTTCCCGATACCCATATCACTCCTTCCCAACCGGACGGGGACGGCCATGAACTCGGTCTGGGGGTCGGGCGGAAAATGGGGAACTGGCAATTCGATCTCGCCTACCAGAACACCGTCGCTCGCGAGCAAAATGGGTCGGGCAACATCTTCGGCTATAGCGGTAAACAGAACATAAGGCAGCATGTGCTCGGGCTCACGGCCGGGTACAGGTTCTGAAGGGCAAGGTGCGCGGAAATGGAAAACCAGGAAGTCGTCAACATCGCCAAGGCCAGCATGTGGCTGGCAGAGGACGGCATCGTCCGCATCATATGGGTTCCCGGTTCGGACGTAACGCTGGAGGACGCCGAGGAGAGCATGGCGGCCTACCTGAAGATCAACCAGGGCAAGAGGCGGCCGATGGTAGTCGACACCAGCACGATGAAGTCCCTTGCCAGGGGCGCCCGTCACTACTATGCGAGCGAGCAAGCGGCGAAGGCCGCCAGTGCGGTGGGGCTCATCGTCGGCACGCCGGTCAGCCGGGTACTGGGCAACTTCTACCTCGGCCTCAGCAATCCGCATCTGCCGACCCGACTCTTCGCTTCGGAATCCGAAGCCCTGGAATGGCTGAAGGGGTATATCGAGTGAGCTCGGTGGTCAAGAACATCGAAGATCCGAGGCTGGCGGAGATACTCGAGGTCGTCTTCAGGTTCGCCGCGGGCGATTTGAAGGCCAGGGGCAGGCTTTCCGACGACGACAGCGCGTTGGATGGCGTCATGGCCGGCGTCAATATTCTCGGCGAGGAACTGGAGGCCCAGCTTGCCGAGACCAGGCGGGCGCAGCAGGCGCTGTCGGATTCCGAAAGCATGTTCAGGACCATCTTCGACTCCGCGCAGGACGGGATCATCGTGGCCGACGCCAAAACCCGGCGCTTCCGGATGGTCAATGCCTCGATGTGCCGCATGCTCGGCTACAGCGCCGACCAGTTGCTCAACGTGGGGGTGGATGGCATTCATCCCGCGGAGGATCTCGCCTACGTCCTCAGCCAATTCGAGCGCCTGGCCAGGGGCGAAATCGGCGTCGCGCCGAATCTGCCGATGAAGAGAAGGGACGGCAGCGTCTTCTATGCGGACGTCAACACCGGTCCGATGATGGTCGGCGGAGTGGACTATCTGGTCGGCGTTTTCCGGGACATCACCGAACGCAAACGCATGGATCAGGCGCTGCAGGAAAGAAACGTCGAACTGGAGAAAGCCAAGGTGGCGGCCGAGGCCGCCAACAAGGCCAAGAGCGCCTTCATCGCCAACATGAGCCACGAGATCCGCACGCCGCTCAACGCCATCCTCGGCCTGACCTATCTGCTACAGGGCAGTGATACCGAGCAAATCAAAAAGGTCGGCAAGATTCGCAGCGCCTCGCAGCACCTGCTCTCGATCATCAACGACATCCTCGACTTTTCCAAGATCGAGGCCGGCAAGCTCGGCCTGAGTGTCGCCGACTTCGCGCTGGACAGAATGATCGACAACGTGGTTTCGATGATCGGGCCAAAGGTGCGCGAGAAGCGACTGCAATTGGTGGTGGACTGCAACGAGTTGCCGCCGGTACTGGTCGGCGATTCCACCCGGCTGGCGCAGTGTCTGCTCAACTACCTGTCCAATGCCGTCAAGTTCACCGAGAGCGGCACCATCACCGTTCGCCTTTCGAAGGTCGAGGAGACGGACAGCGACCTGCTGGTGCGCTTCGAGGTCGCGGACACCGGCATCGGTATCCCCGCGGAAACTGTCGAACGCCTGTTCTCGAGCTTTGAGCAGGCCGACAACTCGATGACCCGAAAGTATGGAGGCACCGGGCTGGGACTGGTCATCAGCCGGCGCCTGGCGCACCTGATGGGCGGAGAAGTCGGCGCTGACAGCACGCCGGGCCAGGGCAGCATCTTCTGGTTCAGCGCGCGCCTGGGCAAGAGCCACTACACCGTGGAAGAACTGGGCGAGGCGCCCGCGGTGTACGAAGCCGCGGTGAGCACACTGCATGGCGGTCACCGCATCCTGCTGGTCGAAGACAACCTGATCAATCAGGAGGTGGCGGTGGAACTGCTGACCTCGGTCGGCCTCAAGGTGGATGTCGCCAACGACGGCCGCGAGGCGCTGGCGAAGGCGCGGACCGGCGGCTACGACCTGATCCTCATGGATATCCAGATGCCGGAGATGGACGGCCTTGAAGCCACCCGCGCCATCCGTCAGCTTCCCGGCCTGGAGGCGCTGCCCATCCTGGCGATGACCGCCAACGCCTTCGACGAGGACCGTGCGCGCTGCATCGCTGCCGACATGAACGACTTCGTGGCCAAGCCGGTCGATCCGCAGCAGCTCTTCGGCGCGCTGTTGCGCTGGTTGCCGGGCCTGGCACTCGCCCCCATGAACGCGGCGGATCCGGCTGTCGCCGTATCGCCAGCGCCGACTCTTGCAGCCATCGCCGGCCTCGACGCCGCGCTGGGAATCAGGACCCTGAACGGCAATGTCGCCGCCTATACCCGACTGCTGCGCCGCTTTGCGACCGACCATGCCAGCGACATCTCCAGACTGCGGTCGCTGCTGCGCGAACAGGTGTCCGAGGGATATGCGGACGAGGCGCGGCACATCGCCCATACGCTCAAGGGCACCGCGGGTAACATGGGAGCGACCACGGTGCAGCGCATGGCGGCGGAACTGGAGGCAACGCTGAAGCAAGGCGGCGACGCGGCGCGGATCGAGCCACTGGCCGCGGCCGCGGAAGCCGAGCTGCAGGCGCTGGCCACGGCGATCCTTGCCGCGCTGCCCGAGGAAGCGCCCCCCGCACCGGTCACGGTGGATTGGGCGGTGGTGCGCCGGGTGCTCGACCAGCTGGAGCCGCTGCTGGCGGCCTCCAGCATGCAGGCCAACGATCTGTTCGAGGAAAACGCGGCCCTGCTCAAGGCCGCGCTCGGTCCCCTGGGCGCCACGCTGGAGCTGCGTATCGAGGGCTTTCTCTACCCCGAGGCGCTGGAATGCATCCGCGAGGCGCGGGCAGCGCATGGGGAACTCGGCGGGAGGCGCGAATGAGTACCGACGCGACAACACAAACGGCACGCCAGACCATCCTGGCGGTGGATGACGACCCCGGCAACCTGGGCGTCCTGCGCCGGCTGCTGCATTCGCAGTACAACGTGCTGGCCGCGCCCTCGGGCGAGCGCGCACTGGCCATCGCCGCCGGCGAACCGAAGCCCGACCTGATCCTGCTCGACGTGATGATGCCGGGCATGGATGGCTACGCCGTGCTGGCGCAGTTGCGCGACAACCCGGCGACGCGCCACATCCCGGTGATCTTCGTTACCGGGCTCGATTCGATCGAGGACGAGGAGAAGGGCCTCGCCCTCGGCGCGGTGGATTACATCGCCAAGCCCTACCGCCCGCCGATCATGCTGGCGCGGGTGCAAATCCACCTCGAGCTCAAGCGTGCCCGCGACTGGCTGCGCGACCAGAATGTCTTTCTCGAAGCCGAGGTGGCGCGGCGCGAACAGACCCTGCACTCGGTGACCGACGCTGCCCGCGATGCCATCATCATGGTCGACGGGGAAGGCCGCATCGCCTTTTGGAACCCGGCGGCGGAGAAGATGTTCGGCTACACCGCGACGGAAGTGCTCGGCCGCGAGCTGCACGCCCTGCTGGTGCCGCCCCGCTACCGCAAGGCCATTGACCACGGGTTCGCGGGCTTCAAGGAAAGCGGCACCGGCGGCGCCGTGGGCAAGACGACCGAGCTGGCCGCGCTGCGCAAGGACGGCACGGAATTCCCCATGGAAATATCGCTCGCGGCGGTCAGGCGCGACAACGCCTGGTGGGGCGTGGGCACCGTGCGCGACATCACGGCGCGCAAGGCGCTCGACGACAAGCTCGCCCAGGCGCAGGCGCATCTCCTGCAATCCGACAAGCTCGCCGCCATCGGCCAGCTCGCCGCCGGGGTGGCGCACGAGATCAACAACCCGATCGGCTTCGTCAGCTCCAACATGGGTACGCTGGAATACTACATTCGGGAACTTTTCGAAATTCTGGATGCCTACGCCGGCCTGGAAGAGGTGAGCGCGGCGAACGAGACGGCGCTCGCCGCAGTGCAGGAACTCAAGCAGCAGAAGAATCTCGATTTCCTGCGCGGCGACATCAAGCAGCTGATGGCCGAATCCCAGGACGGCCTGCAGCGCGTGCGCAAGATCGTGGCGGACCTCAAGAGCTTCTCGCACGTGGACGACGTCAACTGGAAGTGGGCCGATCTGCAGAGCGGGCTGGAGTCCACCCTCAACATGGTGTGGAACGAGCTCAAGTACCACTGCACGGTGCACAAGGAATACGGCGAACTGCCCGAGGTCTGGTGCCTGCCCTCGCAGCTCAACCAGGTGTTCATGAACCTGCTGGTCAACGCGGGCCAGGCCATCGCCGACAAGGGCGACATCACCATCCGCACCGGGCGGCGCGGCGAAGAGGTCTTCGTCGCCATCGCCGACACCGGCAGCGGCATCTCGCCGGAAGACCAGCGCCGGCTGTTCGAACCCTTCTTCACCACCAAGCCGGTCGGCAAGGGCACCGGGCTCGGGCTCTCGCTCGCCTTCAGCATCGTGCACAAGCACGGCGGGCGCATCGAGGTCGACAGCACGGTCGGCAAGGGCACCACCTTCACCGTGTGGCTGCCGGTGGCGCCGCAGGCGGAAACTGCCGCTACAACCGGCAGCTGACATGCGGCCGGGCCGACGCCAATCTCTTCCGTCCGAGTCGAGTTGCCCACCATAACTGACCATGCTCTGCCGCACCATGCTGCTTGACGATGAGTTCAAGGCTGCGCTCGACCCCCTGGGCACGGAATTGGTAAAGCGTGTCGAGGATTTTCACTACCCCGTGGCTTTGGAGACTCTAAAGCGAGCGCGGGCTGGCGCCGTATAACACTCGATAGACAGAACATGCTTCGGAAAAGCTGCTGCAACATTTCACCGCTGGAAGAACAAGGAAATCGATGTATCCGATCCGAAGCGCCTCACAAACGCCTTGACATGAACCATAGAATCATTGCGCGGCGGATTCAGCCGGTGGATGCAACACTCCTTCTGCTTACGCAGTTTCTAGTGTGTTGCATCCACCGGTTGAATCCGCAAGTGGAAGCCGACCTACCGGATGTACCGCTTCCTGCGCCCTGAATGACCGGACCCGCTGCGTACCCGAAGTTCAGGCGAGGACAATTGATAGCGCCGATCAATGACTGCTTCCAGATGACCGAGCCGAATGAATGGGAGCAGCATTCCCGCTGGCCGCTGATGGCCGGACGGAGACGGTGGTGTCGAGAATCTTCCTGTCCGCTTCCAGTGGGGAAGCCGTCATTGAAAGCTAAGGCAGTAGCTCTCGCCCTACCCTCTTCCCTTTGACATTATCGCCCGGGTATCTGCTGCTTGGTCTTACCGAGCTTCAACTTCCTTCGGCAACTCGTCGCGATGAATACCTTGCATTCGGCGCGCAGGCGCGCGAGGTGCTGGATGGTTTCCGTCCCCGGCAACGATAGATTTGCGAGTTAGCCCCTGATAGATTTCTGTCCAGATATGCACTTAATAGGGGGATTCTTTACTTCATCCACCATTGCGGTAACCAAATCATTCAGTTGGTCTTCGGCCATATGTCCAAATTGTTTGACATTGTCCTCCGTCAGCTTCGAAACATTGAGATCGGAGAACTCACGTATCTCCCTATCCAGCAGACTTGCACGATCCAATACATCCTTCTGGCAAAACCAACTTTTTGCCTCACTCAGAAGCGGTGCCTGTCGAGGCGACTTGATGTAGTCTTCCGCCAATTTGCTGTAGAGACTTATAACCTCCGTTCGCGTTCTTCCCAGATATCCAATGTGATCACGGTCATGTTTCCAAGCTTCTAAATCGAGCCGAAGATAGCTCCTGTTTTGGATAAGAGCTATATCCTTAAAAAGTTGTACCGGTAAGCTACCCACGATTGAGAGCTTCTTGTCCTGAATCTGCTTTTGGTGAGCGTTCTCGGCCTGATTTTCGTTGAAATTAGCTTGGAGAAAAGCCCCCACCCAAGCTACTAACATGCCTCCAAGCACGGTGACAATTACTGGATGCGAAAGACTCAGAGAGATCAACCTCCAACCCGTAGGTGTCGGCTGAAGTTCATGCGTGACTGCGGCTCTGTATTCAAGTTCCGCTCGAATACTCTCCTTTTCCTCCTGACTTAATTCGACCATAGGGCCTTTCCTTGTCGACGCCGTAGTAAATCTTCGTTTTATGCTTGTATCGCGCTATTACCCACATGGACAGCTATTCGCCAGCGAAATCTTAGGCCGAACACCGGTCTAGGGCAACGGCCCCACCTTGCCCTGCCTTCATTTGACATTATCCCCAGGTTGACTGGCTTTCGGTCTTTGCCGGCCATCGTCTATTCCTGACCGTACTTCTGCTTCATACCAATCCGACCGGTCGAAACTCTACAAAGCGGACGGTCGCCTACTTCGGCTGCCGGCCAGCATCGGCGGTTGTTATGCGCGCTTAGCGGCTGCTTGGTGATCGTAGCAATACAACTTCCCGCCAAACCACGCGGCTTTGTCCTGGCAAAACTTGTGGGCCTTCGGGGTTAATGGGTTGCCACACGTAGCGCAAACCGGCGCAGCGTGATGTTTCCCCGGTGAGGACGAAGACCGCGTTGATGGGGCTCCAGGTTTGCTCGTCATTGCGTGTGCTGCTTGGGGCTCCGCAACTGCCGCTCGCGGAGTGAGTAGGGTCGTCGGAACGCGCCCGTTTGGCTTGATGAAGTCTGGCAGTTCCAGCGGATTGGTTGGCCGATGCTCAGCCTTGAGCATCTCTCCCCAGTCCTTGACGGTGTCACGACCCCGGAGGTTCAGCGCCCCCGCCAGTACAGCCGCGGCGTCCATTTTGTCTACGTGCTTGCTATGCCACGTGGCGAATTGGTCCGCTTTGATGATCATGCTGGTGTCGAACTTATTCGCCGCAGGGCGGTGGATGATGCCTTTGGGATGCACCATCACAATGTGAACGAAGGTTGGCGTGGTCCCCGCGCGCCCAGTAATTTTGAGGCGTTCTAATACCTTCTTGAGCACCGTCTCATGGCGACGGCTTTGCTCTAAGGGCGATTCAATGCCATAGCGGCGTTCTCCGGCATACTCGACCATGAATTCGCCGTGCTCGTTGACATGTAGGCTGCCGTTGTAGGTCTTGGTTTCCAGCAGGAAGAAGTTGAGCAATCGGTCGACCACGAGGTGGTCAATTTGAGCGATTTGGCCGTCGGCTTCGAGACGCAGGTCGTGGAGCACGGCGTGGTTCATACCCCCACTGAACGACATATCGAGGTAGTGGGCGGCGTCGCGTTCCCCCGAGGTTCCTGGCGCTAAACGCCGATATTCATCGCGCAGCCAGTCTTTCTGGCGCTCGTCCAGGCGATCGGACTTAGCCAATTCCTGCAGCAGTCGCAGCCGTTTCTTCTTGTCATCGGCTGATTTGATTAGCATAGGTGTTCCCCCGAGACGCATTATGCACTTGGGGAAGCTCTATGTACCAAGTTATGAAGGTGTTTGCAAGTGTGAAGGCTCCTTGGCCGTAGGCACATAGGCTCTCAGTGCCGTGCGTGCAGCATCCTTCCAATAGACTCATGTTGATCTGGCTTCTGGCAAGTTCGTCGGTCGATACGCCGGTACCGCCCGAATTCGCTCGGTAACCGACTCGTGGATCTTTGCGTCTTTCGCCACGTATCGATGCCTCCCAGCGTGAAGAATCCAGCGCGTCGCAAATCCGGCGGCAGGATCCTTGATCCGCTTGGGAATATATTCGGCGAGCCACCACAAACCTCGAAGTGATTCATGTTGCACCGCTGTCGGACTGGGGGCCGCGTATTTCGGTGTGTCCTGTTCTGGGAGGATGACCGCCCGGGCTGCAGGATTGAACCGCAAGCCGAAGGCTTCGGCCTGCTCGACCATCCACTTCAGTGCGATCTTTGACAGCCCGGCCTCCTTCTCGGCATAACCTCCGCCGACATCGCAGTGGACGCCCGGGAACCAGACCTGCACGACATCCGTCGGCATGGCGGGATCGTGACCCCAGAGGTTCTGAGGAAAATAGGCCCGCCGCTCATCAAGGGCGACGGCGTGGCGCACCGCCTCAACGAAAGGGTTGTTTGCTGTGAACTGCAAGGACTGCGGCGCCCACATCCACCCAACGGAGCTGACCGTATCCCAGAGTCCCAAGAAGTGAACACGTACGTTGCGCGAGAACGTGTGCCGGAATCCGTCGTATATCTCTGCATTCTCTTCCTGCTTGAACATATTCCAGGCGAATGGCAACAACTCCTCGTTTCCCTGGGTAAGCAATCCCACCTTGTAGATCATCGCGGCAACGGCCCTGGCCGTATAGGCGCCGCGGCTAAAACCGAAAATGAAGATCTGATCCCCCTCCTGGTAATAGCGCATGAGGAACCGGTATCCGTCCGTGACGTGATCTTCGAGTAGCCAGGCGATCGCCAGGTCAAGCCGAGTAATAATCCACTTCTTGGCTTTGTCCCATACCCCCGGTGGTGCAAACGTTCCAATGCCGGGCTGGTAATACGCTATCTGATCGGTCCCGCTCCGATCAACCATCGCGTACATCTTGACGACATTCGTGTTGGTTGCGGCGTACTGGTTGTTCGTCCCATCGAAACACAAAACGATGTTGCGTCCCATATGCGTTCTCCTCTATACGCGCCGGTTGCAGACGACAGCCCTAACGCATATCGCCCTATTTCCTCGCGCAGTCTTATCGACCATCAATTGCCGGGCGCCTCGGTCGGTGCTGTGCCGCCTTTGATCAGGTTTGCTATCTGGTCAGACAGTGCCTTGCTTTCGATTACGTAAAACAGCCCACCTCGGCCGTTCTGGCTGCTGCCGCAATTTGCCCCCGACAGGGTCCCCTGCTGGTTCATATCCCCGAAAATCGCAAAGCTATTGTCGCCGGAAGTCGATACGCCGATCTTTGCATGGTTGAAGTCAGGACCCGGTCCTCCCTTGAGGCCAAAGGCAGTGCCATCCCATTCCCCGCTTATCGCGATGGCGACGGGTCCGGGCGCATCAAGGCTGTCGTCCCAGCAAGCGATCGTGGTCGACGTGGTCGTTGAATAGATTTGCGGGTTCGCCCACCACGTCGCGGTCCTGAGAGGAACGCCGCCCAACTCAGCCGACACCAGTTGCCACGGTGGCACATGCAGCGCCGAGGGCTTTGAAATCAATCCGACGCCACTTGAAAGTTGGACTTTGGTAATGGATTTGCTTTTTGATTTCGTCCCGAGGCCGTTGACCAGGGCTTGAACGTCCTTGGGTCCGCCGTTATTAACCACTTGCCGATTGGCTGGATCGGTCACCACGCTGGCATTCTTCAGGGCATTCAGTACATTGATCAAATCGCTCTTGGTCAGCTTCAAGGAGAAGAAATGCTGACTGACCTTGACGTCGTCGTCCTTGACACAGCCCAAGGTGTTGCCGTCTGTCTTGCGCGGGAAGAGCTTGCTGCCGGCTGCGGGCCACGAGGGCGTGGTGACCTGCAATACGAACCCGGCCCCTGCCTCATTCCAGGCGAGCATGCCCTTTGAATGTCCCCACGGGCTGCCACAACTGGTTGAACATCCGGCGATGTGAGGATCGTCGTAAAACTGATCGTTCCAGATCACATAGTAGAAAGAGCCGTTATAGACCTGATCGAACGTCGCCCCTAAGGGATCGGTCAGGGTCTCGCCGACGCAGCCTCCTCCCTTTTGGAGCGTCTGATCGTCGCTGCTCGCATAAACAAACTGCTGGCTAAACGTGTAGTTCTGGACGTCACCGCCAAAGGGGCATTCTCGATTTGCGCCATTTCCACCACCGCAGCCAGGGAAAGACTTGGAGTTGAATTTAAAGGCGAACCACCAATCGACGGGCTTACCGTCTTTGAGCAAGGGCGCCGGAACCGATTCGCCGGCGGTGGCATATCCGGCATAGCCAGGAAGTCCGGGAAGAACCGCTAGGCCAACGGTTACAAGGGCGACGCTAAAAGTAGTCCTGAATACCGAACGCAGGTGTTCAATCGACATGGCGGACTCCTCTAAAAAGCTGCCGTCCCGAAATGGCGCAGACAGGTTGGCGGGGGTGGCTCAGGTCTGAGGCGCAATGACGGCAAGAAAAGAGTGCGAAATGGCTAGGATGCGAAGATCGCATCAAAGTCGGGCGACGGCTCGTCAGTTCGGCGCGGCCAGCATAGGGGCGTTGCACTCATGCACCCTACCACATGCCGTTTCGATCGCTACCATAGTCCTTCTTCCGAGAGCGACCCGGGTTCGGAAATCCGTTTCCCTGACGCAGCTCTATTTCAATGCGTCAGCGAGATCCTTGTCAGTCACCTTCCCGGACTTATGAAGCCACAACAGAATCGCCAGCGGCTTCGGAACATTTCGACCGGACTCATAGCGGGAGCCACCTGATTGCGTGACGCCATACCGTGCCCAGAAATCCTTCTGGTTGAGATTTGTCTTGTGTCGAGTGACACCGATATCGGAAAAATCAAGTTTCTGTTTTCGGGCCATGGTCAGCTCCATTGAGATGGGGTGAAGGCGATATGCTAGTCCAATGCTGACCCACGCGGTAGGGATAGTGCTCCTTGAAAATGTCTGCTGTTGATTGCTTCGCAGGCGCTTTGTTTGGTAGCTTGCGACTGGTGGCAGCGCCCCAGCCTTTGTTTGACATTAGCTCCCGATTGCCAGCTTTCGTTTCCATGAAGCTGCCGTTGGCCTACCGCTGCACCCGGCCAACAGCTGCCTGTCGAGATATCTATTCAATCTGATTGATGTCGCCTCACTCGTTCAACCAAAAGGATAAGTCGCAAAAGCGTGAGTCGCTTGTTGCGAATAATTGAGTCAATCCACTTTCAAATATTCTCGAGGCGGCAAATCTTCGGATTTGATAGATACCGGAAAATCAGTCTCGGCAATTAGTCGCTGGGGAGGTGGCGCACATGCATCACACAGTACAGCCAACACGACTGTCTTCGTAACCGTAGCGCACATCCGATCCCAATCCTGTTCAGTATCGGAATCGACATACGTTAGGTGAAACTTAGTCATATCCACAGGTTTGCCACAGCGCGAACATGCTTCGACTGGGCCGATGTCCGGATAGGTAGCACGAACATTTTCCTTAGCTAATACTGCGGATATCTTCTTCACCCGGCAGGGATCGGAGCAGTATTGGGCGATCGTTCCCGATCCTATGATTTCCACTTCGGGCATACGGTTGCCGTCATAGATGGTCCGTTCGTATCCCTTACTAATATCAAACATTGGTGTACGAAATGGCTTTTCACAAGCATCGCAAAAATAGGCTTCGTCTCCCCATTTCTCGGGATCAGTATTCAATCTTGTCATTCTTGGCTCGTATTGGTTATTTGTACCTAGGTCATACGCATTTTTAAATATTATTAAGGCGGTTCGGCAGTTTATCTCAACAAGGTTATTGTTTACCGCAAAACTGGCCACCGCCAAGCGTTAGACTGAGTTGTTGTTTGCGCGAAGCAGTTTGCCCAGTACGCGCGAACCACACCGTCCAGCGATCGTTGATTGGATCCCTTTGTTAGCTAACCCTTTGCAAAGCATTTGCTCTGGATGGTCCGATGTGCGGAGGATGAGTAATCTGATCCGCGTTGAAACAGGCACAGAGCACTCGATGGCGACTGATCGCCTCCGGAGTTCGAAAATTCGATGACCGCTTTTCGGCGTCGAACTCGGTAAGTCGAATGGGTAAGATCGGCCATTACCGGTCATCCGAGGTTGTCATTCCATTTGCTTAGTGGCACGATGAAAGCCAAGAATGCCGCCCTACGAATTGCAATCATTTTTTCCCTGCATGTTGCATTCTTGTTTGGGGCTTATGGATCGCATTTCTTTGGGTTGGAGAATCCTTACAACCTAACAATCTACATTTGGCTCGGAGCCTCATCGCTAGTTGCAGCACTCGCTTATCGCTCCACGCTGGCGCAGTCGCGAATATTGGGCACAGATGTTGGGGGAGAACCGATTCCCTCCATCTACGACATTTTAATTGCATGCGTGTCTCTCTTTGCCGGGGTCTTTCTTGCCTTCAACACATATGGAACCTGAGTTAGCGACTCGAATTGGCGCTGTTCGGCCATGAGCCGTCATTGGCACCCCCAAAACGATGAGTGTTTGAGCGGCCGCTTTCCCTTTGCTCCATGACCACGACAATGTTGGCGCCAACGTCCGGAGTTGTAGTTCGGACACTTGTTGGCGTCTGCCTGCGCGTTCTCAATGATCCAGAGATACAAACGGACCGCAGCATGAAATCGAAGAGGGCAATTGCGACTCCTATATCATGCGCCATTGGCATAGCGAGAATCGGGTGCAATGCCACCTTTCAATCTGGTGGTGAGCTGGCGCTGATTGTTGGGTGTGCAGCACATGGTGCGTGGTGGATAACCGTAAAGAGGTCGGATCACGATGAATCTTCTGATTAGGATCGCGGCCACGCTTACGATTCTTTGTAGTGGGACGGCATACGCTGAAATCACGCTCGAACAGTTGCGGGCTGATCTGGTCTCTTCGTGGCTGGTGACTGTTCAGGGTGAGGGCCGTACGCGCACCCTACGAATTTTTGATGTCGAACAGAAGGAACGCGAGATTTTTTCTCTTGATGCTGTTTACGGATGGACAGATGGATTTCAATCGGCGGTTAGAGCGGAGATAAGGCAAACCGATCAAGAACGTACATTGTTCATCACCACGCAACCGGGCAGCAAGATTGCCGCCAATCAATCGACAAATGGGGCCTTCTTCGGATCATTCACGAACCCAAGCGGGATATACAAAGGGATCAAAATAGAAAGAGTCTCACGCGACGAACTCCGAAAACCTGTTGCCGGTGCGGCGGTATCCGAAGCGCGATGGGTAATCACACAACCAACGTCTAATGCTTCTGGTGCTTCCCAGCCCACGGTGTCGCCGCGCACCACGGCTGATATCACTCAGCTTCTGCGCCAGTACAAGCCGGATCCAAAACATGCGGAGGAACTTCGCATACTCCACGCGCTATTGGAAAGTCCTCCGCCGCAGACCACCGACCGAAAGAACTTGGCAAGGTTCTATCTCAAGAAAGCAAATGCTGCCGGTGACCTTGGCGCACCGCACATCGAGGCGGAAAATCTCGCACGGGCCGTTGATTTAGGCGGGGGCGAAAGTGTAATAGCGGAAATGGACCGCCTAAGTTTTGCCGAGTATAAGGTGGGAAACATCCAGCAGGCGCTTGCGGCCAACAAACGGATTCTCGAAACCCTTCCACCGATTTCAGGGGCACGCGTGGCAAGGTATGGGGAACAGGCATCGCTCTATTCAAGACTTGGTGATTTCGAATCGGCGCGGCAGGCGATGGCGAGTTCCGAGTCGGCTTACGCTTCGATGCGAAATGATATCCAGTGGAAAAATTGGGGGAGCGCGACTACACAAGCGTTTGAGATTTTCCGCGGAGTATTTTTGTTTGACCAGGGGAAGTTCGTTGAGGCTGAAGTTGCTGTTCGCAGGGCGCTTGAGGCTGATCTCGAGGATGAGAAAATGAATCAATTGCGGCAGGCTCGGAATATTTTGACCCAGCCTCAGAGCCACATTGAGTCGAGGATCGACAAAAAGACGTCCTTCCTGGCAAGTATTTTGGCTGCGCAGGGCCGCCTTGCAGAAGCCGAGGCCACGGCACGATACGCCTTTCATCGAAGTGCTTCGCGAACCGGCGGCGCTTCGTTGCAGACCGTTGACACACTACGAGGCTTGGTCTTTGTATTGCAGCATCAGGGACGTTACAGTGAAACAGAGCAGATATTGTCTTTGTGCCTTAGCAATCTTGAGCGTGCTGGGCTGCCCTCTGATTCATTAATAATGAGTGATCTTAGAGAGAGCCTAGCCAGCACTTTGGTCGCACAAGCCCGGTACTCGGAGGCCCTGACCGAGTATCAGAAACGGTATGCTGCCTTGTCCCCCTACCCGGATCTACAGAAGAAACTTGCCGCCGGCGATATAGGCTGGTCGCTGGCATTGCTCAAGACAGGCCAACCCGATGAAGCCTTGGCTATGCTGAATCAGCTGATCCAAGAACGGCAGCAATGGTTGGGCGAGAGACACATCGACACAGTGGAACTAATCGGTGTCAAGGGCATGGCGCTGGCCGCCAAAGGCGACAAGGCCGCGGCACTGGACGCTTACCGTAGTGCCCTGCCGGTACTTCTGAATGCCGCTATCAATCAGGATGATGAACCTTCCCCACTGCGCAGCCAGCGTTTGAAGCTTATCCTCGAAGATGCCATGAGTTTGCTGGGTGAAATCCGTGGTACGTCGTTGGAAGCTACCGCCGGTATTGACGCCGCGAACGAAGCCTTTCGTTTGGCCGATGCCCTGAGCAGCCAGAACACGCAGAGTGCCGTAGCCGCTTCTGCCCTTCGTGCCGCGGCGAACGACCCCAAGATTGGAAGCGAGATTCGTAAGGAACAGGACCTCGCCCAGGAAATGGTGGCCCTACACAAGATCTTGCGGGAACTGATGAGTGCCCCGGCCGACCAGCATCTGCCAAAAGTCATCGCCGACATGCAAAAGCGTCTCGAAGGAATCAAACTGCAACGGATTGTCCTGCAGGCAGACATCGAGAAGCGCTTCCCCGCCTACGCTAACCTGATCCGGCCGCAGCCGCCGAGCCTAGCCGAAACCAGAGCGATACTGCGACACGGGGAAGCCCTAATCAACATCTTCTCCACCGATACTGGCACCCACCTCTGGGCCTTGAAAAAGGATGGTCCGGTCGTCTTCACCAGCATCAGACTCAATCGCGATGAATTGGCGCTCCGGGTGCGGACGCTGAGAAGGGCTCTCGATCCAGGCGATCTCGATCTAATCACTGCCATTCCTGACTTCGACCTCGATATAGCCTATCGGCTCTATGCCGATCTCCTTGTTCCCATAGCCGCCGGCTGGCAGGGCGCCAGCCATCTGCTGGTCGTCGCCAACGGGGCGCTCGGCCAGTTGCCCTTGGCGGTGCTACCCACTGCCAAGGTGACCGTGAAAGCCGATCCGAAGCTACGCTTTGCCCAGTTCAAGGACGTGCCCTGGCTTGTGCGTCAGGCGGCATTCACCCAGTTGCCGTCGGTAAATACCCTCGTCCTCCTGAGAAGGCTTCCCGTTGCAAGCGCGCAGCGTAGTGCCTTCATCGGGTTTGGCGATCCACAATTCAGCGACAGCCCGATCCAGGTCGCGAGCAGCGCCCGGCGCTTACGCAATCTTTCCGTGATTCGCCCGAGCCAAACCGACGTGCAACAAGCGAAGCCAGTGGAATGGATGGACTACAGCAACATTCCATCACTACCGGATACCCGAGATGAAATTCTGGCGCTGGCCCAGGCGTTGAAGGCGGATCCGACCACCGACGTGTTCCTCGGCAATCAAGCCTCCACGGCCAACGTAAAGAAGCTGGACCTGTCCAAACGACGGGTAGTGGCCTTTGCCACTCACGGTTTGCTAGCGGGAGACTTTCCCGGCGTATCGGAACCTTCGCTGGCGTTGGCCAACCCAGGGGGCGGGCAACATGGCCTGCTCACACTGGAAGACATCATGGGATTGAAGTTGGATGCCGACTGGGTGGTGCTGTCGGCCTGCAATACAGCGGCCGGTGACGGTCAGGGAGCGGATGCGCTTTCAGGGCTGGGACGAGGCTTCTTCTATGCTGGTAGTCGCGCACTACTTGTGACCCACTGGCCAGTGGAGTCGGTCAGCGCGCGCCTATTAGTTACCGGTATCTTTGAACGTCAGAGTGCCGATCTGAAGCTCCCCCGCGCCGAAGCACTACGGCAATCGATGCTCGCCCTGATGCAACAGAAGAGCGAACCGACGCAGGGCTTCTCCTATGCTCATCCTCTCTTTTGGGCGCCCTATGCGTTGGTAGGTGAGGGAGGAACTTGATGACGCTCTTGAAGTTCCTCACCGAACTTTAAAGATCTGCTGCCGACGAAGTCGATTGGCAGCTTGGCGGTCGCTCAGTTGGTCGGCTGCCCTCTTACCTTCCGCCATCCCCCACCAGCGAGAACGGCGCCCAGAACATCGGGTGGGCGTAGGTAAAGCCTTTAGTGGCGAGCATGTCGGTCGGCACTCCGCGATCCATCAGGTTAATCATGGTCGCCCGAAGCGCCTCGGCGCGCGTCGTGCTAGGGTTGGCGGCCTGATGCTCGAACAGCTTGGTTGTCAGTAACCGTGCGGAGACGGTTTCCACCGGCCAATTCGATACCAGCAAGGTCCGCGCCCCGGCGAAGAAGAAGGCCTTGCCCAGTCCAGACACCGCTTCGCTGCCCGCGCCGTCGCCCGCCGCCGTGTTGCAGGCCGACAGCACCACCCAGTCGGCGTTGAGCTTCAGGCCCAGCACTTCCTCCATGGTCAGCAAACCATCCTCATCGGTATTGCCGGTGACTTCAGGAGCGCTCAGTGCCAGCGCAGGTTGGGTCAATCCATTCAGATCGCCCGGCACCAGACCGTGCGTAGCGAACATCACGATACGACGGTTGTCCAGTTGCCCGGATTTCACATTCTTCTCGCTAGCGGCACGGCCAAGAAACACATCGTTGGCCGCATCGGCATGCAGCACGCGGGCGATGTCGGTGATCTCCTCGGCGGTGTCGGGTAAACGGGCGAGTTGGGCCAGCCCCGCCGAATTAGCTATGGCCACTGTGGGCATAGCAACCGGCGCATCGGCCACGGTCGCCACCGGTACGGCCACAACGGCGCCAATCGCGAGGTTGCGGAAGCGGCGGCGGCTGGTCGTGCTGTCGTTTGCCGCCAGCGCCATCGCATTGCTGAAGAGCGGATCGCCGAAGCCGATGAACTCCTTGCGCCCTGGCTTGACGGCAGGCATCCGGCGCAGCGCAAGCATCGTGCTGACCGACGGCAGCTGAGTTACAGCCACGCGGCGGATCAGCCAGGGCGCTTGACGATATTCAGCGAACAGACCGCCTTTAGTAATTGTGGCGGCGGGAACATACGGCGCGGTCACCAACACCGCGAAGGGGAGTTGCCCCAGCGCCTTGTGTGGCACCACGATCAGATTTTTTGCCTCGCGCCAGCCAGCCTCTACCGGCAGCAATAGCTTACGGTACAACTCGTAAGATTGCGCCAGATCGAATCGTGGCATGTCCTCCAGGGCGACTTCCCCGACATCCAGCGCCTGACGCAAGCGGGCGACTTGCCGGGCGGCCTCAGCATCGGTCAGCGCTACTTCGGCGAAGACCGCCTTGCCAGCCTTGGGCACCGCCCACACGTAGCTTCGGTCGGCGCCGACATAAATCGAGATCAGCGCTTCATCCGAGGCGAGGGCGGCCTGCGTTTGAGCTAGCGTGATGGGCTTGGGCGAAATCAGCTCAGCATAGTCGGGGAAGCGCTTGTCCAACTCGAGCTTGAGTTTGTCGCGCTCGACCCGAATCGCATCGATATCGCGGCGGAGATCGGCAATGATCTTCGGCAACCGCTGCTCAGGTGGTGTGGAGAGCAGGCGATTGAGAAGGTCGGAGAGGGTGCCGAAGCGTTGCTGAGCGTCCTGTTCGCGACGAGCAAGATCGGCCAGTGCCGGGTCGCTGAGAGTGGCACGGGCTGCGCTCTCGGCCAAGGCGCGCTGAACGCCGCTGCCACGCGCCACATCCGCCAGGCGAAAGGCTTCGGCGACGGAATCGATACTAGCGGTCTTGAGAATGGGCGAGTCGCGGAGATCGACCAGCAGCTTCATGTAGGCTTCCAGAATCCAAACTAGCCGCATCTGACGGGCGACCGCGCCGCCTTGTTCGCCGCCGCCGTTGCGTCGAGCCTCGTCGAGCAGGATGGGGATGGCGCCCTGAAATTCACCAAGCGCCTTCTCGGGTTGGCCGTCTGCCGCCAAGGCCATGGCATAGAAGCCACGCGATTGCGCAGTAAAGTATTCGGTATCGGTGAGGCCCGACGACAAACGCTTCCTGTAAACAGCGTTCAGCATGGCAAGCGCTTTCTTGCTTTCGCCGGTTCGCAACATGGCGATTCCCCAGTTGGAGTCCCGTCCGCTGTATTTTTCGTACTGGGCAAGATCGTGGGACAACGCTCTATCATTTAATTCGAATGTAATGACGGCTTCTTGCCATTTGCTTTGGGCAACCAGCGAAGCACCAAGCGACGAACGCGCCACAGAAAGCATCACCGAGTCAATAGACGCACCGGACTTTTCATAGCTATCGATTGAGGCCCTCGCCAACGCTTCTGCTTCCATGTACCGGCCGGATTCGAGAACGGCTGAGCTCAATACGCCAATTCCCAAAGCTGCGTATGAGGAGTAGCGTCCGGATGCCTGCAGCCAACGGAGCAGAGCGCTTCGAGCGTAGTATTCCGCTTCGGCTCCGCGCCCTTGATACATCAAATTCCGTGCAAGCAATACTTCGGAGTCGCCCCAGTGAGTCAATGCATGAGCTTGCGCTCCGGAATATTGGCCGTAGCCCCTTACGCTGTGGGCCTGGTCGTTAACTGCTTCCGCAAGGTCAACCGATTTGCGATATCGCCGCTCCGCTTCGCCGAGATTCCCTTCGGCTTCAAGTAAGAGACCATGGTTCCGCTCATTCATCATTTGATGTCCTGAGCCGTAGGTTGCCCAGCTCGGGGTTGATCTTAGTTTGGCAAGTCTTACGTCAGCGTCGTTGACTGCCTGTCGAGCTGCATCGAGGTCATGCAGAAAAACATTCGCTTGCGCAATAAACGAAGTACCCCAAAACCCCGTTGCCCATTGATTCCGCGTCAGTTCTCGAGATATTTCGATGATCCGTACCCAGTTTCCTCCGTGCACTTCGGCGTCGACAATGTCCTTGATGATTTCATTGCGGTCGCCGATCCCCCCTTTTTCCGTCAGGCCACTTGGAAGCACAAGTGCAAGCGCCCGGTCAAAGTCTGCAATTTGTTGCTTCGACCGACCCATCACTCCGTTTGCGCGACCACGCCGATGATAGAAGATGGCGAGTTCCTGTTCGTACTTGGTATCAGGTGGTTGCTCATCGGCTTGGGCGCGCAGTTTTTCCACCGCTGCCGGATCGGGCTTGTATTGATCCAGCACCGCCAGGATATCCGCCACACTGCGCGGCGGCGCCGGCTGAGTTTGCGTATAGCCGTCGATGGCGAGCAGTAGAAGGATAGTCGCGACTAACAGATGGAAACGCACCCCTGCTCCCTGGCATTCTTATGCCGTTTGTGATTTGGCAGCACTATAGGCTTCGCTCAACCCCTTGTCGATTAGGCGAAAACCGGAACCGATACGTTGCCAATTGCTGTCACAACTAGAATGCCAGTGTTGTTGAGCCGCCAGCGGTTCCTCTTGATGCGCGGGATTTGGCACGGGCAGGCTGTCCGCTTTGAGAGTCCACACTTGACAATCGTCTCCCCCATGGCATATGTCTCCAACGGGCACGAAGCAGAATAATGTCGCTGAACGGCCAAAAGCGGACGGTCGCGGTTACCATTCCATTTGACTACTGGCACGATGCGGGCATGATGAACGTTTGCCTATAGCGTCGTTGGGCATCTCTTACAACCACCTCTGCGGAGATAGCAACATGTTTAAGTCATTGATTCGAGTTACCGTCGCATTAGCACTTTTTGGCGTCGGAATAGTGCATGCACAGACCCCACTCGCCCAGCTACAGACTGAACTAATCGCAACATGGATAACTACGGTGGAGGGCGAAGCCAGGACGCGAACCTTGCGTATATCTAGCGTAGAACAAAAGGACGCCGGAATATTTCTCCTCACGGCCGTTTACGGTTACTCGGATGGAAGACAGCAGGGAGTCGAGGCAGAGATCAAGCAAACAGCACAAGAGCGGACATTGCTGATCACTACCCAGTCGGGCTCAAGAATTTCCGCTGCTCAAAAATCAGACGGGGTTTTCGTTGGAACGTTTATTCCCACGAGTGGACAAACTAAAGGGCTTAGGATCGAAAAGGTAGCAGAGAACCAACTTCAAGCGAAAATTGAAGCTGTTCTCAAGGGTCCCGAAATCCAAAAGCCCGCAGCTGATGTTCCGGCACAGTGCGCATCCTTTAGTGGCAAGTGGGTTGGCACTTGGACTCAAGGCTCTCAAGACTCTTTTTGGGTGGTTGCCGTCGACGCCAACTGCCTAGCCAAATTCGCCTATGGTTCGACCTCAAAATTCGCGTCGGCGCCAATTGCGAACGGTACTCTTTCGTTCGGGGCACCTTTGTGTGCGCGTGATGGAACGTGCTCTTTCGAGCTCCACGGTGATGAGCTTTGGGCTAGATACTCGGGCGGGGGCACTGCCGTATTCAGAAAAGTTCAATGAGTTTGGTCTATTGCTCAACTCAGCAATCCACCGGGCGCTGCCAGATGAAGACGGGCAGCGCCGGTAATTTCAAACGTCTGTGTTGAACGTCTAGTTGGGAGCAACCTGAACGTCCGGACAGGGCACATCGCCGATGTATAGTCTCTGGACGGCCTATTCTGTTGAAAAAGTCGGTTTTATTTTTCCGCGGGTGCGGTTCAACATTCTCGAATTGAAGTCCTGGGCGAGTTGGTTGTGTGTGTCTGAAGGCGAGGTACCCTCAACCCGCCACT
>Ga0172379_10001169_pt1 | contig 55207 bp, 57 predicted proteins | sample GrowelOW334metaG_FD_119756 | JGI IMG/M metagenome (GOLD analysis project Ga0172379, IMG submission 119756) | Groundwater microbial communities from an aquifer near a municipal landfill in Southern Ontario, Canada - Groundwater well OW334 metaG | ecosystem: Environmental > Aquatic > Deep... | reverse complement strand
ATATCAAAAACCAGGACGAAGACTTCGACAAACGTGGAGACGACTTCACCATCGTGGATTTTCCTAACTAAGCACTTTAGTGCGCTAAGGATACAGCCGCCTTCTAGGCGGCTGTGGTTCATTATGTGTTGATTGCGCGGCTAGAGGCGGGCCGCGCGTGGTATTTTATATAGTATGCCCGGTAGGACAACTTGGCATAGTGTCACTGCTCCACAAATCCATTTTAAAATATGACCCTCAATCATTTTACTAGCGGCACGATTTTATTCTCCGTCCGACACGGAGGAGCAATGCCAAGTAGTCCTCACCGGGTATGAGCGCGCATTTCAGTTCTCCCCACGAGAATGTTCTTCAGCTCGGCCTGCGAGAAGGAATGAAGGTCGGCGACTTCGGCGCCGGCTCCGGCCATTACACGCGTGCCGCCGCCGCGGTCGTGGGCCACGGCGGGAAAGTGTATGCAATCGATGTGCAGGAAGATGTACTGAAGCACATCAAACTCAATGCGCACGTACACCACCAAAACATCATCAACACGATTTGGGGCGACATTGAAAAGCCCGGCGGCACGCATCTGCGCGACGGGTCGCTCGACGCCATTTTGCTCGCCAACACCTTTTTCCAGATAGAAAATCGCTTTGCGCTCTTGAAGGAAATGAAACGCGTACTGAAGCCCGGCGGCAAGCTCATGGTGGTGGACTGGGCGGGAAGTTACGGGGGCATGGGTCCCGCGCCGGAGAAAGTCGTTTCCGAACATCAGGCGGAGGATTTCTTCATCAACGGCGGTTTTCATAAAGTGAAATCCTTCCGTGCCGGACCGCATCATTACGGCATTGTCTTCACGTCTCCCACGGTATGAAAATCTCCCTCTTTCAATGGATCCTTTTTGCGGTATTCGGTATCGGCGCCCTGGTCGGGCTGTTCGTCTTCGCCACCTATACGAGCAAAAGTAACAACGCAAGCGCCATTGGCACGGTCGTGATTTGGGGCACGCTACCGTCCTCGGCTATGGAAGCGACTCTGGTCGCAGCGACCGGAATTGATCCGTCACTGAAAAGCGTTTCCTATGTGCAGAAAAATACCGCAACCTTGCCGGCCGATCTCGCTTCGGCGATAGCGACCGGCGCCGCGCCCGATCTCGTGCTTGCTACACAGGAGGAGCTTCAACCGCTTACGAAATTCATCACACCGATACCTTCCGCGACGCTTTCCCAAAGCACGTTCACGAACGCATTCATCGGAGGAGCGAGCATATTCGCCACACGGGGAGGAACCGGCTACTGGGGCATTCCATTTCTCGTGGACCCGCTCGTGTTGTTCTCCAATCGCGCCATTTTGCAGAGCAGCGGCATCGCAAGACCCCCGGCTTCATGGGAAGCACTGACCGGTCTTGTGCCAAATATCGCGATACTCACACCCTCGCGACAGATCACGCGCGGTCTTATCGCCCTCGGCACATACACAAACGTTCACAACGCGCGCGGGATACTTTCCACGCTCTTTTTGCAGCAAGGCGTTCCGGTTTCCGGATATTCGACCGGCGGCGTCATTGCCGCGAACCTCGGATTAGCCACGACAGTCGGAAGGGCTCCGGGGCCCACGGTGCTTGGTTTCTACACGCAGTTCGCCGATCCTTCAAAGATCTCATACACGTGGAATTCGTCGTTGCCGGACTCACAACAATCATTCCTTTCGGGCGATCTCGCGCTCTATCTCGGGTACGTTTCCGAGGCGCGCTACTTGCGTTCGGCGAACCCAAACCTTGATTTCAGTGTTAGCGTTGTGCCGCAGCCCGCAACGTCGCAGCTGAAAAGTACGTACGGGCTCGTATATGCGTTCATGGCTCCGCGTGGAGCAAAAAATCCGGCGGGTGCATATCAAACGGCCGTGCTCCTGACCAATTCCGCCGAACAGGTCGTTGCCGTCGCGAATACGGGTCTCGCTCCGGCGACGCTGAATCAACTTTCGAGCGTGCCGACCGACCCTGTGGGAGCGGTCGCATACGCTGAGGCGCTGTATGCCCGCGGATGGCTGTCCCCAGCACCCACCGATACCGACGCGGTGTTCTCGGGTATGATTGGAAGTGTGATAAGCGGCCGTTTGAGTCTTCAATCCGCGCTCGTCTCCGCCGAGCAGTCTCTGACTGCGCTTCTCCAACAATGAACACACGAATTTTCGTCGTCACCGCTTTCATTCTTGCCGCATCTTTCGGCACACCACTTTTTGCAAGTGCGCAGGGCTGTACAGGCAAGAATGTGAATGATGTGTGTACTTACAACGGAAATACCGGCACCTGTGTATCGGTAGAAGTGGGTACGGATACTGTTCTCTCCTGTACTGCTTCGGGCAGTACAACCGGAGGTTCCGGAGGAACGGTCGGTAGTGGGGGAACCACAGGCGGTTCAGGCGGTACCGTAACTCCTCCCGGACCCGCTACCACGCTCATCAACCCGCTCGGCAATACTTCCTGCAGCAGTAATGGCACATGTCTTTCCTCTTTTCTTACGAGCATTCTAAGGCTCGTGATCCAGATCGGTGCGGTCGTGGTTGTTTTGATGCTCGTCTACGTCGGTTTCCTTTTTGTCGTTGCACGGGGCGATCCAGGGAAGATAACGACAGCGCGCACGGCGCTTCTTTGGACCGTCATTGGAGCATTGGTGTTGCTTGGCGCGCAAGCGATAGCCTCCGGCGTCCAGGCGACCATCCAGGCGCTCGGCGGTTGATATGGGCACAAGTTTAAAGAATTTCATCGGCGACGGCTCCTCGGGCATCATCGGCCTTCTGAATATGGTCGTCGTTCCGGTCATCTTCGCCTTCGCCTTCGCAGCGTTCATATGGGGTGTGGTGAATTATTTTTTTCTCCACGGCGATGAAGAAGCCAAGCGCGAAGAAGGGCGGAAATTCATCGTTTGGGGTCTCATCGGCATAGTGGTGCTTTTCTCCGTTTGGGGATTCGTAAATATAGTGTTATCCACGCTCGGCATCATGCCGCAGCCATAATTCGGTATACTGGAACGTATGAATATTTCTTTTGGACTTGGCATATCGATCGGTAATGTGTGCACGAATACGCTCTGCGCGGTCGCGCAAAACATCCTTTACCTCATCAATAATGTCCTGGTACCGGTCTTGTTCGCCATTGCCTTCATCGTATTCCTGTACGGCATCGCCAAGGCGTATATTTTCTCGGGAGGCGATCCGGCAAAGGTGTCGGAAGGGCACAAGCTTCTTTTGTGGGGCATCATCGCATTTGTGGTAATGATATCCGTCTGGGGACTCGTGAATGTGGTTGCGAACACCTTTGGTCTCGCAGGTTACTACGCGCCCCCGACACCGTCATCCATCTCTCCCTACGGAACGACGGGAGCGGGAGGAACGGTCTATACAGAATGCCCGAAAGACGCGAGCGGGAATTGTATATAACGCCAGAATAAAATATGAAAAAAATCTTCCGATTCGCCGCTCCCGTCGCGTCTTTCGGCGCGCCGTTTGTAGCGGCTGCGCAGACCGGCGTCAATGTGTCCTATTTGCAGAACTACTCCAATAGCATCATCGGCGTCATCAATGGCATCCTCGTGCCGGTTTTGATGGCTATCGCGTTCATCGTATTCCTCTTCGGCGTGTACAAATACTTCATTCAAGGCGCCTCCGAAGAGAAAAGCCGCGAGGACGGTCGAAAATTCACGCTCTGGGGCGTTATTGGGTTTGTCGTCATCCTGTCGCTTTGGGGCATTGTGAACATCTTCATGAGCACGCTCGGTCTCTCGGTCGGCCAGGCACCGGCGTATCCGACCATCGGCAACGTTGGTGGAGTCTCTTCAACGGGGGCAAATTCCATATTCGGGAATCCGCCGGCGGCAACAACAGGAGGAGGCTCGGTGACCATAACTCCTGCCCAGGTCGCGGCACTGACGACTCAGTACAACTCTATGCAAGGCGTTTGCAGTTCGAGCAGTACGAGCGCCGATTGTCAGGCGGCTCAAGCAGCGTATTCAGCCTCTTATTATTCGGTGTATCCAAATCCTAGCGCAACTATCCAGAATGCGCAGATTAGCGCTGTCGGTCTCGGAGCGGACTGCACGTATTCTCCTTGTGCCACGGGGCTCACGTGCGGCATGAGTTTAGGTTATCCAACTTGTGAAGCATCGGCATCGGGCGGTACGAGCCCAGGACTTGGATCTTACTGCTTAGATGCCTATGACCACGAGGGGACTGTAGATGCCAACGGAAATTGTGTTGCCACTACGCAGTCGTATGTTACCTGTTGGGATGGAAGCCAAGCATTTGATACCGCATCTTGTCCACCCCAAACTACGACGGGTACCTGCTATGACGATAATGGGGACCCATACTCGTGTTAGCACGTTGGTAAGGCTATCCACATACCGCGCGGAATCTCATTGACCGCGACAACAGAAACGTTACAATTAATCCGTTATTCACTTACCCATACTATGAAAAAAGCTCTAGCCCTCACAACAGGAACACTCGTCGCATTTGCGCTCCCGCTCGTCTCTATGGCCGCGGTCAGCAACATTTCCGACGTCGGTTCGTTCATTATCAATACCATCAACAACATCCTCGTCCCGGTGCTCTTCGCGGTGGCGTTCATCGTCTTCCTCTGGGGAGCGTTCGATACGTTCATTCTCGGCGCCAATTCCGAGGAGGTGAAAGAGAAGGGTAAGAACCTCATGCTCTGGGGCCTCATCGGCTTCTTCGTGATGGTCTCCGTCTGGGGTCTGGTGAACATCCTGACCGGTACCATCACTTTTGGTGATTCGACCGGTCCGAGCACAACTCCTAGTTCAGGCGTTCAGGTCGGCGGGTAAATGTTCGCCACACTCAATAATTTCCTCGGGAGGGTTGTTACGCAGATTATCGATCCGATAATCCTGCTTCTTGCAGCGGTCGCGTTCGTGGTGTTCCTCTGGGGTGTGTTTGAGTTCATTGCGCACGCGGGGGACGAAACGAAGCGCAAAGAGGGCAAGAGCGCTATCTTATGGGGTCTCGTGGGGCTCGTCATCATATTCGGTGCGTACGGCGTCATTAATATCGCGCTCGGCACGTTCAATCTTCCGGACATCCGCCAAACGATACGAGGGCAATAAAAGGGAAGTGGAAAAGAAAAAAAGGCCACGCATTGCGCGCGGCCTTTTGGCTTTCGCCGAATGTACAGCTTCAGAACTTATCGGGGCAATTTCCCTTGAGGAGCTTGTACTCGATCGGGAACGTCCCGTTCGTGCTTCTCACCTCAAACGAGTTTGGCCCGACTTTTTTGCTCTCATACGCGGTGCCCGTTGGCCGCACGATGCAGAACTCAAGCGCTTCCGAATAGGCAAGCTGCTCGGTGGTAAAGACCTGCGGTCGTTCGTTCAGCACGCAACGATGCACCTTCGCATCGCTGATGGGCGAGCAGGCTTGTTGCGCCTGTTGTGAAGTGCCGAGAGCTTCGTTCTTCCAATCCCCGTAAAGGGAGAGTAAGCCGATGGCGATAAAGACTACCACCGACGACCACGTTACTTTCCGGGCGGTTGCTGCCCAATCGCCTTTGAAGAGGTGAGTGAAGACGATCACTGCCCCCGCGATGATTGCGAATGGCACAGCAGCCCCCGACACATCAGGGAAGGTGAAGCGGAAACTCATGGTGGATATTTTCCCCCAGAGCCACCACACACCGGCGAAGCCAACGAGAACGGCTGGGACGGTCCACCAATACTTCATAAACCGTCCTTTTTCGCCTTTGCCGCCCGACGGGGAGGTAGAATCCCCGTTGGATTGCTTCTTCCCGGATTTACGTTTAATTGCAACCCAAAGGAACAGGGCCAACGAAACCAGGATTCCAGCCACAACAGATAAGGCGAACAGAATAGGGCTGTCCATCATGCCGTCTCCTTTTTGGTTGAAACAGAAGGTGAAGTGGGGACCATCACTGAAGCAGAGGCTCCTCCCTCAACATAGGTGGTGATTTGACTACCGCCGATGTTTTTGGTCCGAACCATCGTTTCGAGGACTCCTGCGGCCACGTTTGCGTCCACGTTATGCTTTGTGAACGCGTCCATGACTTGCGTAACGAGGGATGAATCTCCCGTCGCATTTGCCACCTTGGAATCCCTTTCTCCGAGAGATTTTTGCCGGACACCTTCAGCCGCATGGAGCTCCGTTTCCTTAGCTAGAAGTGCTTTCGCCAAGGGTTCAGTGCTTTTGTGCGGTTCCCATTCAACGATCCTGAAGCTCACCAGAGCGTATCCGAATCGAGGAACGATTCCGCTTGGAATCATTTGAGCAACATTGCCGACAGGTATGTCGGCAGCATCATCCGCATGAACCAAGTCGCTTTTGATGTACGCGACAAGTTCCGCTTTCTGCTTATCTGCCAGTTTTTTCACATACTCTCTACTGACGTTAAGATGACGAAGCCTTTTTTCCAATGGCGATCCTTCGCCGGCTTTAGTCAGCTTGAGCCAATGAGCGTACGTCAGGGGGCTTTCTTCTTGCTGGGCTGCTTGTGCCGGATCATATGAATCACCGGCAAGCTGTCCCTTCCTCGGATCGTCCTTTTCTCCTTTGTATACCGCGACGCGGTGTTTCGCAAAGAAGTCCACTACCGCCGCTTCTATGGCAGCGTCTAGAAGTGTAAAGAAGTCTCCTTTCAGGTTGAATACCGGCAGCGATGGAATCACTTGCCGGAATACCGGTAGAAGCAACAGATTGATCTTCGAGTTATCCCCCGCCAGTTCCACTCCTTCCATGTACACCGGTCGTGGAGCGAGGAATAACAATGAATCAACGACAGTTTCTTTCACCGGCGAATCAATCACGCGAGAGCGAAGAGGTGCATCCGCACCAACTTCGTTACGCGCCTCGATTCTCCGTCGCCCACCTTTCCGTATGTCGAACTCGTGGATACGAGTATGCGGCCAGAACAGGCTTATGAACTTCACGCCGAATTTCTTCCACAACAATTTCTGGAACCATACGGTTCCAAACATTGCGTCGCGGAAAAGTGCAATGATCTGTTCTTTTTCATCCTTTGCTGGAACGAGCCAGCGCTGGCCTTCGAGATCGACGGCTTCGGACATCTTGTATCCGCCGATATTCGGCACGATTTCCTGCAAGCTTTCGCCGGCAGTTATGAATGCCGTCGTACCTTGGGCTATCTTTGTGAAATAGGCCCCAAGGTTAGAAAGCAACAGAATGACGGCGATCACCAATACGGCAATCACCACCAAGAGGATCAAACCAATCAAGAGTTCGAACATGAAGTTTCTCCTTGTATATGAGCAGCGGAAAGAGCTGCACTCTGCGGTGCATAATACACGAAACTACGGAAAAGTCAAGCGGTGCACCTACCTGGGCTCGAACCAGGGACCGTCTCCTTAAGAGGGAGCTGCTCTACCAACTGAGCTATAGGTGCGACATTACAGAATATAACAAATGATAGTATGCTTTGAAAGCGCTGGGATGGCGAAATTGGTAGACGCACTAGCCTTAGGAGCTAGCGGGGCAACCCATTGGAGGTTCGAGTCCTCTTCCCAGCACTATCTAATCGAGCGTTGCTTGTTCGACTTCTATCGGTCGGCCGAAGAATTTACTGCCGAGTATCTGGAAACTATCGGTGCGATCGGTGGAATAAAAGTGCACCGTCGAGCGCTTGTCGAGATTTTTTTCGAGCTCGCTATGTTTTCGTAAATACCGCGCCAATTTTTTTGGCACGACTTTTGCTTCCGATATGATATTTACCTTGGGTCCGACGATGGCGCGAATTTTTTTCTCCAGAATGCCGTAGTGCGTGCAGCCGAGGATGAGCGTATCAATCTTTTTTTGCAACAGAGGAGCGAGATAGCGCTTTAGTATCATTTCCGTCTCAGGCGAATTTTGTTCGCCCGCTTCCACAAGCGGGACGAGAAGCGGGCAGGCTTTTTGAAATACTTTTACATTTGGGTCGAGTTTGGTGAGTTCCCGCACGAATGTTTTTGATGCGACCGTTCCACTCGTCGCAATGACGCCGATTTTCTTGTTTCTTGTTTTCAATATTGCTTCTTCTGCGGCTGGAATGAGAACGCCGAGCACGTTTCTCCCGTTGCCGTGCTTCGGCAGATACTCGCGCTGTATCTTTCGAAGAGCTTCGCTTGAAGCGGTGTTGCACGCAAGGATGACGAGTGCGCAGTCATGCTTGAAAAGGAAATTCACCGCCTGCTTCGTGAATGCATATATCGTTTCTTGTGTGCGATCGCCATAGGGCGTGCGCGCGGTATCACCGAGATACACGTAGTCATACTGGGGAAGTGCGCGCACGATGGAGCGCAGGACGTGTAATCCGCCGAATCCGGAATCAAAAACTCCTATGCGCATATGGTTCTTTTGCATTTGTGCCGGGAGTGGGAGTCGAACCCACATGAAGGTTTTTAGGCCCTCTCAGGATTTTAAGTCCTGTGCGTCTAACCAATTTCGCCATCCCGGCGAACCTTCATCATAATACATTTTTATCCATGAGGCCCGAGCGGGAATCGAACCCGCGCATGTCGCTTTTGCAGAGCGATGTGTTACCGCTTCACCATCGGGCCAGCTTGTTCCAGAACAAACGAAATGTCTCTAATGGGGAGGTTTCGTTTCTTGAGGTACCAGGTAAATATATCGTATTTTCGCTGAAGATGTAGTTTCTTCGGGACGATGCCCTTATACATGAGTTGAAACAATCGGAGGCTATCGCGAGTTGAATAACGCAATTGATATGCTCCATGTGTACTGCCATGAGGATGCAATCCGGTACCGATAATCCCGATATTCGATACCAAGCTGGTGTGCAAACCTTCTAGGAAGGATTTGCTGCCGCTTGTGAATACGGAGAGCAATCGTTTCGGCCGCCCATCCAATCCTTTGTCTATGTAAGCACATCCGTCTCCATCGAAATAACCACGAACGAAATCAGCAAGATATTTGGGCGGCATTTTTGGGAACTGCATCGTAAGCGATTTGTGGGGCGTCACTCCTAAACTGGCGAGACGATCAAAGAGAGTATGGCTGCCAATACGTAACAGATAGGTCGTCTTATGATTTCCTCCAAGATCGCGTCGGACAATCGTATGCTCTGAATTAAGAAGGGATTTTATTGCTACGATGCGATCTTTGTCGGTACTGCTTACGCGGACATATTTTCCTCGGAGGTAAGATGCATCCTCAAGGCTTCCGTCCGCAAACATAAAGCCAAGCACGTATGCCATTTCAGGACCCCAGATATCAAAGAACTTCTCATTACTATCATACTTAACTCCCATATAGATATGATAACAATATATCCTGCACGATAATTTACTAATCCACACCTATAATTCGCCTGACAGTTCACCGTTATCGAGTTGGAAGTCGATACGTGGGAGGCGTAAGCGTGCATGCTGTTTCAAGTAATCGGAAAACGCTTCGCGTTGGCGTTCGAGAAAAGCGATTGCATTGCGGGCTTTTTCGATGGGGAACACGCTCACGAACACAATGACTCGATCGCCGTGGGCGACGCTTTGTGCGCGGATGACGGTGATGAGCGATTCACTACCCGCTTCGCGTGCGATGAATTGCGCCGCTTCATGCGCGACTATCTCCGCGGCTTTGTCGCTTTGTCGGCGCGGACTCTTGGAGCGGGAGTCAGGGTTCATGATTCAGCAACGACGAATGCGACAATCTCATCGCCGTAAATAGCATTCTCGCGGCATTCGATTTCGGTGCCGAAATCGCCTTCGGTCTTTATCTCTTTCACGTCGGCGCGCGCTTGCTGGAGATTGCCGATGCTTCCGCGCGCGATTTCCTCGCCCTTGCGCAATAGCTTCATACGATTGCCGACGGTGAGGATGCCCGAGACGTAGCGCGCGCCGAGCACTTGCTTTTTGGCGCTTGAAGAAAATGCTTTGAGCACGAGCGCGCGGCCGAGCTCTTTTTCGGTCGCAACGCTCGGCACGCATTTGGCAAGAAGTTCTTCAATTTTTGCCGTAAGTTCGTAAATAATAGAGAACGTTTCTATGACCACGTGTTCGCGCTCAGCAAGATCACGAGCGATAGCATCAGTCCCGGTATTGAATGCAATGATGACACCGCCCGCAGCGTATGCGGTCTTCACATCGGTCTCCGACACACTCCCGACGCCGGACGATAGGATGCGCACTGAGGCGCGTTCGTGCGTGATCTTTGCGAGCTCATGTTCGATGGCGTCCACGGAGCCGGCGACGTCTGCTTTTATGACGAGAGGCAATTCAGCGATGCCTTCCACTGATGCGGTGCGTTCGGGAAGTGCGGCGAGCTCTTTCGCATTTTCTTTTGCAAGCGCCTCGGCTTCCTTCTTTGTTTTTACGATGCTGAAAAGAGAGCCGGCCGCTGGCAATTTGCTGAATCCTGAAATGCGCGCCGGCTCCGAAGGTCCCGCGCGCTCTATGCGCTTGCCGCGGAAGTCCTCAATGAAACGTATCGGGGCAAATGCGTCGGCCGCAACGATGAACCCGTCAAGAGTGAGTGTGCCGTCCTTCACGATGAGCGTCGCCGATGCACCGCGCTTCGGGTCTTGCGTGGATTCCAAAACGAATCCGGTCGCCGGAGCATCAGCATCGGCAGTTATCTCTGCAAGATCAGCCGCGAGAAGTACCAGATCAAGCAATTCCGGTATGCCTTCGCCGGTTTTGGAGGAAATGAGCGCGTACGCGATATCGCCGCCAAGTCCTTCCAGATAGATGCCGTGCTCAAGCATTGAATTTTTTGCATGCTCAATGTCGGCGTTGTTCTTGTCTATTTTTGTAATGGCAACGATGAATGGGATGCCGGCTTCTTTGATCGCAGCAAGCGCATCAAGCGTCTGCGGCATCACTCCCTCATCTGCGGCGACGACGAGGATACTGATGTCGGCCGCGGCCGCGCCGCGCGTGCGGAGCGCCTTGAACGCTTCGTGGCCGGGCGTGTCGAGGAAGGTGACCGCACGATCGTTGTGGAGCGCGATATATGCGGCGACGTGCTGAGTGATGCCGCCCGCCTCGCCCGCGACAATATTTGCCTTCCGGATGTAATCGAGAAGGGAAGACTTGCCATGGTCTATATGGCCCATCACCGCGATGACGGGCGGTCGTGCAATCCGCGCCATAATGGCTCTATTTCATCACAAGAAATGCTTTGCCGCAATCATTAAAAACAAAAAGCGGCCATTGATGGTCGCTTTGCGCAATTTAGTTTCCGGTCGCGCTTACCGACGTACCGTAGGGTACTCAATACCACGTCATGACCAACTCCTTTAGTTGACGGCGCCTTTCGGCAGTAAAGATCTGGATAATTTTGGAATCGCCCGGCGGGGGGCCGGCACTGTCAGACGCAGTGCACTAAAGCCGCTTCACCCGCCGGACTGCTCATTTCGCGATGATGTTTGAAATGACTCCCGAGGATCATTTGCTCTGCGAAACGGCATCTGTGAGCACCCTAACATACCACATACCTAATGTCAAGTTCATGATAGAATGAACCAATGATATGGAAAAGAAGGGCATACCTCGATAGCGCCGCCGGCATGAGCGGAAATCCCTCATCACCGCACGAGGAGGGCAGGCGGGCGAAGAAAATATTGGAAGAAGCGCGTACGGATATCGCGCGACTTGCGGAAGTACAGAGTGACGATGTCATATTTACGAGCGGCGCAACGGAAGCGAACGCGCTTGCAATGCTCGGGCATGTGCGTGCGCTACGGTTGCTCGCGGGGCCCGATACGGTCGGCAGGAATAATATGCACGTGCTGTATTTGCCGAGCGCGCACGCTTCGATAGTAGAAAATGCGAAACTGCTCGCCGCGGAGGGTATCGCCGTCGAACCGCTCTCGATAAAAGATTTCCGCGTCGACATAAAGGCGCTTGCAAAAATGATCCGACCCGAGACCGTACTCGTGTCGATGGACGCCGTGTGCGGCGAAACCGGCGTAGTGTGGAACACACGCGAAGTGGCGACCATCCTCCAAACCCATGTGGGACTTCGTAAGTCCCACATGGATGGACGGCCGCTACTGCATGTGGATGCAAGCCAGGCACCGCTCACGGAGAAAATCTCGCGCGCGCATTTCGATGCGGACATGATGGTTCTCGATGGCGCGAAAGTCGGACCGCGCGGCATCGGTGTACTCATCGCGCATCGCACCGTTGCGCTTGAGCCCTTGTATCGCGGCGGCGGTCAGGAAAGAGGACTACGACCGGGAAGCGAGGCGCCGGAGCTCGCGCAAAAGTTCGCGGCGGCGCTAAGCGTCGCCGCGCGTGGTCGCGAACGATTCCGCGTTGCGGCCGAAAAAGAACGAGCTCGGCTTATCGCGACCATCACCACGAACATCCCACATGTATTCGTCCATGAAGGTCATTCGCAGGCACCGAATATTCTTAATCTCTCGCTCCTCCCAACGGGACCCCTTCGGGGCGGACGCGACACGGATTATCTCGTCGCCCTCCTCGATGAGGCCGGTTTCGCTGTCTCCACACGTAGTGCATGCGAGACCGATTCGCAGACGGGTTCACGAGCTGTTGTGGCGCTCACGGGCGACGCGGAACAAGCTCGGGCGACTCTCCGGATATCATGGGGACCCGGCATCGGTAGAAGCGAATTGTCGCGTTTTGCCAAGGCGCTTGCGGAGGCAGTGGCATTTATTGACAAGGGCAGTCAAGGGTAGCATTATAGTCGCATGAACATAGAGGAACTCTCCAAATCCCAACTCATTCTTCTCACGATACTCGTGAACTTCGTCACGTCCGTCGCGACCGGTATTTTGACGGTCTCGCTCCTTGACCATTCACCGGCCATTGTTACTCAGACGATAAATAGGGTGGTTGAACACACGATTGAGACGGTCGCAGCGGCAGCGCCTGCGGCGATCGTGCAAGCGCCCGCACCGTCCAATCAAGACCTTGTCACATCGGCGCTCGGAGCGGATGCGACTCGCGTTACTACCATTTATATTCTCGAGACCGGCACCTCGACTCCCGCCGTTTCTGTCGGCACGTATCTCCCCAAATCGAGGGTTGTTGCGACTGCGGCACAGGACGCTCTGCCGAAAGAAGCACTCATCGGATTTCCCGGCGGCATATACATTTCCGCGTCGCTTGCACATCAAGGAGGCGGAATCGCGATCTATGGTTTCGCAGATGATGCGGTGTTGCCGAAAGCATCGGCGCCAACGTTAATTGCCCCGGGCAACTTGAAGCTCGGCGGAACGGTTCTTGCCATAGGGGCAGATGGCTCCGCTTCCACCGGTATCGTCGCGCGCGTAAGTGAGACTGGCATTCACACCACATTGCCTGACATAGGAGCGGGGAGCGCCGCAGTCGATCTCTCGGGTAATCTTGTCGGCCTTGGCGCCGGCGTGACACCCGGGCTTCTTATCCCCGCAAGCAAGATAACCGAGCTTCTCGCCGCGACCGGAACGCCCTCCACGTAAAAAATCTTATCCACACAATGCCACCTTTCAATAATTTCACCACCAAAGCCAAAGAAGCCGTGCGACGCGCCCACGAACTCGCGATAGAACGCGGGCAAAATCACGTGTCGCCGCTCCACCTGCTTGCGGCATTGGTACTGCAGGAAGAATCTCTCGTATTCTCAATGCTTGACCGCATGGAGGTGGATACCAACATGCTTGGGGATGCCGTGCTCGAGCATCTTGAAGCGCCGGAGAGCGCGTCGGTGTTGTCGCCGTCATACCAAATTTATCTGACACCGGACCTCGCGCAGGCGCTTGAAGCGTCCGGAAAAATTGCGGCGCGGATGAATGACACGTTCGTCGGAACCGAGCATCTTTTTCTTGCGGTCATCGAGCATCCGGGTCCTGCGGGCGATATTCTTGCGCGATTCGGTATTGGTCGTGATGCGGCGCTCGCCATACTCAAGGAACTGAAGACTTCTAAAGACGGGCAGGGTGGAGAACCGAAGCGCTTCCGCGCACTCGCGAAGTACGCACGCAACCTTACCAAGATGGCCGCCGAAAATAAGCTGGACCCGGTCATCGGCCGCGACATCGAGATAAACCGCGTCATCCAAATCCTTGCGCGCCGCACAAAAAATAACCCGGTCCTTATCGGCGAAGCGGGTGTCGGTAAGACCGCGATTGCAGAAGGTCTTGCCGCGCGCATGGCCACTGGCGAGGTTCCGGAGTCGCTGAAAGGGAAAGAACTTCTTTCGCTCGACATAGGGCTCATGATCGCGGGAACGAAATATCGCGGCGAGTTCGAAGAGCGGATGAAGAATGTGATGAAAGAAGTGGAGCGCGCGGAAGGGAAAGTCATTCTTTTCGTGGACGAGCTTCACACACTCGTCGGTGCGGGCGCCGCCGAGGGTGCACTCGATGCTTCCAATATGCTGAAGCCAGCTCTTTCGCGCGGTGAACTTCGCATCATCGGTGCGACGACGCTGAAGGAGTATCAGAAATACATTGAGAAAGACGCTGCGCTGACGCGCCGGTTCCAATCGGTGTTCGTGAGCGAACCTTCGGTTGAGGATGGTATCGCCATTTTGCGCGGCCTCCGCGACAAATACGAACTTTTCCACGGCGTGCGCATCACTGACGGCGCCATCGTGGCTGCGGTGGAGCTCTCGTCACGCTATATCAGCGACAGATTTTTGCCGGACAAGGCTATTGATTTGATAGATGAAGCGGCAAGTGGTTTACGCATTGCGCTTGAGAACAAGCCACCCCAGCTTGAAGAGACCGATCGCAAGATACGCCGCTTGGAGATAGAGAAGCAGGCGCTCCAGAAAGATCTGGAAGGTGATCGTAGCAAAGAAATCAAAGAGCGTCTGAAAGTTATTGATAAGGACGTCGCCGACCTGCGTGAGAAGACCAGCGAGCTCGAACTCAAATGGAAAAACGAGAAGGAAGTCCTCGTCAGCATTCGCGCAGCAAAGACCGAGCTCGAAGCGCTCAAAGTACAGGCGGACAACGCCGAAATGGCTGCCGACCTCGGCACGGTCGCGGAAATTCGCTACGGCAAAATACCGCACCTGCAGAAAGAATTGGAAACGAAATTAAAGCGTCTCAAAACGCTCCAAAAATCGCGTCGCGTGCTGAATGAAGAAGTTGCCGAACAGGACATCGCCGGCGTCGTCTCGCGCTGGACCGGCATACCGGTCGCGCGGATGCTTGAAGAAGAAGCGGCAAAGCTTTCGCGTATGGAGGAATCGTTGAAGGGTAGCATCATCGGGCAGGACAATGCAGTGAAGAAGGTTACGGACGCAGTGAAGCGTTCGCGCGTGGGCATTTCGGATCCGAATCGCCCCATCGGCTCGTTCCTTTTCCTCGGACCCACTGGTGTGGGGAAGACCGAGCTTTCCAAAAAGCTTGCGGAATTTATGTTCAATGACCCTGAAGCGCTCGTGCGCGTGGACATGAGCGAATTCATGGAGAAGCATTCGGTCGCGAAACTCATCGGCGCGCCGCCGGGCTACGTGGGCTATGAAGAGTCCGGCACGCTCACCGAACGCATTCGCCATCGCCCCTATGCCGTGGTGCTGTTCGACGAGATCGAGAAGGCGCACCCGGAGGTTTTCAACATCCTTCTGCAGGTGCTCGATTCGGGACACCTCACCGACGGCAAGGGCCGCAAGGTGAATTTCAAAAACACCATCATCGTCCTCACGAGTAACATCGGCGGAGAGTTCATCGACCGGCTCGCACACATCGGCTTCGGCACCGCGGACGCAACTGAAGCGACGCGCTACGAGGAGACGAAAGCGCGCGTGATGGATGCACTGAAAGAGCACTTCCGCCCTGAGTTCTTGAATCGCCTCGATGACATCATCATCTTCGACGTGCTCGCAAAGGAGGCGCTTGCCAAGATCGTTGATACGCAAGTTGCGGAAGTGATGAAGCGCCTCACGCAAAAGCGCATTGCGCTCGTGATAGAGCCTGCGGTACATACCTGGCTTGCGGACAAGGGCTACAACCCACAGTACGGCGCCCGCCCGCTTCGCCGCACGATACAGGACCGCATTCTCACCCCGATTGCCTCACTGATGGTGGAGCAGGGTGTGATGGAAGGAGGCACGGTGACGGTTTCCATCAAGAACGACGAGCCGCATTTTTCCGTGGTAAAAAAGGCGACGAGGACGACGCGCGCGAAGGCTGAAGTTGCCTAACCGCGGCGTTTCTGTTAGATTATTTGTATGTCACAAGACCGCCTGCTTAAACTCAAATCCACGAAGTCTCCGCACGTCATATGGACGCGCAAGAATAAGAAAGCCGTGGAACGCAAGATCGAGCTCATGAAGTTCGACCCGACGCTCAAAAAGAACGTCCTCTTTAAGGAGACGAAGAAGTGAGATGAACGAGAACCGCCCGAAAGGGCGGTTTTCGTTGGATAGATTAGATATGGTATCGTTTGCACACGGGTCCATCGTATAATGGTAGTACATCGGTCTCCAAAACCGACAGCCCAGGTCCGATTCCTGGTGGGCCCGCCAAATTTTTTGAGCAGTGGGGAAAGCCGTCCCGACAGAACTGAAGGGCGGTATGATAGAGCTATGCCCGGTAGGACAACATGGCATCGTGTCATTGCCCCAAACGTTTATTGGAGCTTTGTCGGTTTATTATTTTTCGTACAACGAAAGCATCTTCTCGCGGTAGACACGAGGAGCAATGCCATGTTGTCCTAACCGGGTATGCGTTCTCGCGCACCTTTGTTTGTGTTTCTGCTCATCGCAGGCTCGTTCGTATTGCCGGTGGTCGCGCATGCGGCGATACCGTTCTTCGGACCGATCATTCCTCCACAAAGTATTACGGGAGTTCAAGGTTCGGATGTCTGTGCCGCGGGCTGGGGGATGCTAATAATGGTCATCAATAACATAATCAGTTTCCTCCTCACGCTCGTCATCGTTTTTGTCGCACCTCTGATGATCGCGTATTCCGGGTTCCTTTTTGTAGTGAATCCGGTGAATTCCGGCGGGATAGCCAAAGCAAAAAGCGTCTTACTCAATACCATCATCGGTATTGTCATCGCGTTCGCCGGCTGGCTGGTCGTGGACGCCATTATGGCGGTGCTCTATCATCCGACCGATGCGAGCCTTGCCGGCAAAGCATGGTCACAGCTCATTACCTCAGGCGATCTTTCAAAGACGACTTGCATCCCACTTAAAGAAAGCCTCAGCCAATCCGCTCTACAAAATACTTCGGGTGTCAGCACCGGAGGCCTCAATTCTCCTTCCTGGACGCGCATCGGCACCGCCTGTGATCCCGCAGTCGTGAAGGCGGCTGCGGCCGCAGGCGGGTACACGCTCACGAACGTGCAAGCAAATACGTTTGCGTGCATTGCAAAACCGGAAAGCAACTGTGGCGCGCCGCAAGATCCGCCCAACTATAATTGGAATAGTGCGAAGTCATCGCCGGGGTCGACCGCCGCGGGTGCTTTCCAAGTGCTGTTATCGAGCCATGCTGATTGCTATGAAAATAGTGTATGCCGCTCGGCTGCCGGAGTAAGTAGTTCGCTCAATTGTGCATCCGGATTTAGCAGAGGCAATCCGATACCGTCAAAAAGTGCGGTGGTCGACCAGTGCCTCCGAGCAGCTAATGACCTGGATTGCAGTACTTCGGCGGCGGCTTGCGTTCTACAGCAAGCCGGCGGCAGTTTTAGAGATTGGCAAGCGGATGTAAATAGTGCCGTGCAGACGGGTTGCATTAATACCGGTAATACCGGCACATGATTTTTATGAATACTAAACTCATAATCTGGATAGTAGGTATCTTTCTCGGGGTCATTGTTGTCGCCGTTCTTTGGTACGTCGTGTTCGCACCGAAAGCAGCGCCTCCGCCACCGCTGCAGACGGGCACGCTCCCTATCAGCGGATCCATCAGACCAACGCCCACAACATCATCGTCCTCGGCGACAACGACCCAGGGAGAGTCAGTTATGGAGATTACTACGTACGGAGGTAACACCGTGCTCGCTAAGGATTTCATCAACAACGGAACGACCATCAATGACACAGTGAATAACGGTCGATACCTCTTGGCCGGCAATCTCGGCTATTGCACAGCGGACCCGAAGCAATGCCAGGCGGCTCCGGCAAACAATTTTAGCGTGTATTACGACAGCGCAGTGCAGTCGTTCATCATAACGCTTACCGAAGAGCCATTGGGACAGGCACGTCTTGATGCGGAACAATTTTTGTTCACCACGCTGGGGCTGACGCAGTCGCAAATGTGCAGTCTCAATTATCTCGTCGGTGTCACAAAGTACACAAGCGAGCAATACGCCGGGAAAAATCTTGGATTTAGTTTCTGTCCCGGTGCTACGACGCTTCCGAGATAGTTTTCTCTTCACGGAGCTTACGAAGCCACGCTTTTTGGCGGCGGGCATATTGCCAAAGCTTTGCCGAGAGAGTCAGAAGGAGCGACTTGGAGGCTTCGCCTTGACTTGGAAGCGAAGCCTCCAAGTCGCTTGCGCGGAGGAATTCACCCACGATTTTATATTCAAGGCCGAGTTCGTTGAGACGCGCATTGCCGACTTGTCCGCGCACCCTGCGCACTTCATCCACCAGTCCGCGCACAAAGGCACTTTTCAAGCGCGCATCGATCCGCGCTCGCAATTCTTCCATCGGCGGATCAATCACTATCCATTCAACTTCATATTTTGTAGCGAGGTTCGATCTCGCTGGAACTGTTCCTTTTTCTTCAATTATTTCGAGTGCGCGGATGATTCGTCGACGGTTCTTCGGGTCGAGCTCTGCGGCTCGGCGCGCGTCCGCCAAGCGGACGCGCCCATACAATTCCTTGGTCGAGAGCTTCTCGAGTTCTTCGCGCAGTGCGGGGTTTGCATCAACTCCCGTCGGCAAGCCGGAGAGAAGTGCGTCAAAATAAAAATGTGTTCCGCCCACCAGGATAGGCAATTTCCCACGCCCAGAAATTTCTTCGATCAAACGCGTCGCACCCGTCACGAAATCTCCCGCGGAGTAATTTTCCTCTGGCTCGCGAATGTCGATGAGATGGTGCGGCACGCCCCGCACCTCTTCTTTCGTTATTTTCTCCGTACCGATATCGAGCCCGCGATACACCTGTCGCGAGTCAACGGAAATGATCTCACCACCCCGCGCAAGCGCTTCCTCAACCGCGCGGGAGGATTTACCTGAAGCGGTCGGTCCCACGATACAGAGAATGTTTATCTTCATCAAGCGCGATGGTATCATAGTTTCAACGTAACCAAATACACCTATGCCCGGTAGGACAAAATGGCATCGTGCTATAGCTCCGTCTCGGGCATCGGTAATTTACACAAAAAGTGTATAATTGAGATTATTAGCAAATCACATAGCTAGCACACATGAGCTATGCCATTTAGTCCTCACCGGGTATGAAAGAAACTAAAAGCAACTATTGCGAGAATTGCGGCGAGTTCCATGACAGAGTAGCGGACTATACTTCGCAGGTGAAGGTAGGCGAGACCATTCCTGATTTTGAATTTGAAGTCTTCCAACAGGGAGCGATAAAGACGATGAGTCTCTCGAAATTGCGAGGGAAGTGGGCGGTCCTCGTTTTCTATCCGGCGGACTTCACATTCGTTTGCCCGACTGAGCTGGAGGAACTTGCAAAACTGTATCCGAAATTCCAAGAACTCGGTGCCGAGATTATTTCGGTTTCTTCGGATACCGTTTTCACGCACAAGGCGTGGCACGATGCCTCGCCGGCTATTAAAGAAATCAAATATCCTATGGCGGCCGATCCATCCGGCAAGCTCTCATACGCCTTTGGAGTGCTCATCGAAGGAGGGGAAGCAGTGCTCACTCCGGACGAGGGATTAGCGCTTCGCGGCACCTTCATCATCGACCCGGCTGGCGTACTGCGTTCTATGGAAATCAACGACAACTCTATCGGCCGCAAAGGCACGGAGACGCTGCGCAAGCTTCAGGCGGCGCAATATGTGGAAACGCACAAAGGCCAGGTCTGTCCCGCCTCCTGGGAGCCGGGCGACGATACGCTCGAACCTGGTCTTGATCTCGTCGGTAAACTCTAAACAATTAAGGATTTCGTAAACCCTTATTTTTCTGGTGCCGGGAGAGAGAATCGAACTCTCATGACTCGCGTCGCAGGGTTTTGAATCCTGTGCGTCTACCAATTCCGCCATCCCGGCTGTAGTGTTCACATTACCATTTCGCTTCGGATTTTTCATCGTGCTAAAATGGGACCAATGAAGGATGATGCGGCATATATTCCGACCAAGTACGACTCGGTTTTTTGGATCGATGTGGACCGTATCGTGCCGAATCCCTACCAGCCGCGCAAAGAATTCAGCGAGGAAGGTCTACGCTCGCTTGCGGAGAGTATTCGCCAATACGGCGTGTTGCAACCGCTCGTCGTAAGCCGTAGCGAGGTAGAGAAGGAGGATGGCCTCGCGAGCGTCTATGAGCTCATCGCGGGCGAACGGCGTTTGCGCGCGAGCCGGCTTGCGGGACTCCGACAAGTGCCGGTGGTGATACGCCAGGGCGATAATAATCTCACAAAGCTCGAGCTCGCTATCATTGAAAATCTTCAACGCGAAGATCTCAATGCGATAGACCGCGCGAAAGCGCTGCAGAAACTCATTGACGAGTTCGGTATCTCGCACGCCGAGACTGCCGCGAAGATAGGGAAGAGCCGCGAATACGTCTCCAACTCGCTCCGCCTCCTTTCACTTCCCGAGCATATGCAGAGCGCCATTGTGGGGCGCGAAATAAGCGAGGGCCACGCGCGTCCTTTGATGTCGCTGAACGACCGTCCCGAAGAGCGCGAAACTCTTTTTAAGGAAATCATTTTGAAACGATTGCCGGTCCGCACTGCCGAGCGCATTGCGCGATCCATCGCGCAGGAGCGCGTGCACAAGCATCATCGTAAATCGCAGGAGATGGTAGACATAGAAAAAGCGCTCACCGAAACCCTGGGCACGCGTGTCATCATAGAGACCAATGCCGAAGGAGGTTCTCTTCGCATTGACTTCTTCTCTCCCGAAGATCTGCAACAGCTCGTTGCGACGCTCGCTGCCGAACAGCAGGTGGCGGAAGCAGTGGTCGACGGTGAGCCTACCGGATTCGCAGAAGCGTCGGAGATTTTCCCAAACACGACGCAACTTCCGAACGATCTCATTCCACCAGCCGCTCCCGAAGAGCGCGAGGACGACGATCTCTATTCCATCACGGGTTTCAGCGTATAAAATTAGCGACGACTTTATTTTTTAGTGACGTGCCGATGACGTCGGCGCGAAGGCTTGGTAGGCTCGGTCATACCAAGTGCGGTACGAATGTGCCGGCGCGCAAGCGAGGTGCGCACGACCTCGAGCCATTTTGCGGACGGGTGCGCAGAATCGCGTCGTAGAATTTCCACAACTTCTCCATTGCCAAGCTTCGTCTCAAAAGAAACCATTTTTCCGTTGACTTTGGCGCCCTGTAAATGGTCGCCGAGATCGCTATGTATCGCGTAAGCGAAATCAATCGGAGTTGATTCAGCCGGCAGGTCGATGACATCGCCCTTCGGCGTGAACACGAACACACGATGAGAGAAGAAATCTTCCTTCAGCCCCTCCACGAATTCCTCAGAGCCGGCAATATCCGTGTGTGCCTCGGCAAGTTCGGCGAGCCAGGGAGGCACTTGCGTCACCGTTTTCTGGCCGCCTTCTTTTTTGGAGATTTTCATGAGCGATGGAATAAGCGAGCGGACCCACGAAAATGAAAGCGAGGAAAATCTGCTTTTCTGCACGTCTTTTTCCAGTTTTTCGATATTTTTCCCCAGCTGTTTGTACGACATGTGCGACGCGATACCGAACATAGCGCGCTTATGCATTTCCTCGGTGCGAATCTGTATTTCCACGATGCCGGCTTCCGGCGTGACGACGGTCGTGTGGAGTGATTGATAGCCGTTCGGTTTCGGAAATGCGATGTAGTCTTTGAATTCGCCCGGGAGCGGCCGGTAGAGTGCGTGCACAAGGCCGAGCGTCGTGTAGCAATCTTCAATGGTTGGTACGACGAGCCGTAAGGCCGCGATGTCGTGTATCAAATTTATGTCGTCGCGCTTTCGTTTCAATTTCTGATGCAGGCTCCAGAGGCCTTTCATGCGAATATCGGAATGGAATTTCGTGAGCCCTTTCTTCGCGAGCTCGCGGAGCAGTTCTTTTTGCACTCTCGCGAGACCGCTCTCGGTTTCTTGCGTCTTCAATTTGAGTACTTCCGCAACGTGCCGTGCGGCATCCGGATCCATGAATGGGAATGCGAGATCTTCAAGCTCTTTCTTCACTTTACCCATGCCGAGGCGGTCGGCGATAGGCGCGTAGATCTCGAGCGTCTCGAGTGCGATCCGTTGCCGTTTGTGCTCCGGCACATGTTCTAATGTCTGCATGTTGTGATAGCGGTCGGCAAGCTTCACGATGAGCACGCGAATATCGCTCGCGGTCGCTACCAGGAGTCGGCGGAGCGATTCCGCGTGGCGCTCGGCGCCACGATATTTGTGCGTGCCGAGTTTCGTCACGCCGTCAACAATGAAGAGTAATTCTTTCCCAAATTCCTTCTCTACCTCCTCGCGTGAGATGCCGCCGTCTTCCACCGCGTCATGCAGAAGTCCCGCGGCGATGGTTGTCGCATCCATACCGTACTCCGCGAGTATCTTTGCGGTGGCTGCCGGGTGTATGAAGTAAGGTTCGCCGGAGTAGCGAGAATTGCCTTCATGCGCCTTCTTGGAGCACTCATACGCTTTCTCGACGAAAGCGATATCCTCGGCCGAGGCCCTCGACATTTTGCCGACGATCTCTTTGACGGTGGTCATAGAAGACTACTATACACCTCCTTCTTTATGTTTGTCTTATAGACGACTACTTCCAATATCCTTATGGATGACCGACCGTCAAAGATAAGGATATTGGCTTTTGTCTCGAAACTGGTACAGTAAGCCGGGTTCGTCAACTAGAGGAGAGGTGAATCATGAGTCTGTTCTTTGCACGTATGGTGGTATGGCTTGATCAGATATTTCCAGAACGCGGTATGAAGATTTCTCCGTTGCACCAATCGTTCCGCATTCGTTTTCATCACCGTGAATGCGAACGCCGGATTGTCGCATGGTACAAGGCCGAATTGGAAAGACTCGACCCTGACTATGCGCTCGACACTCTCGGCTTGCGATTTGCTGGGGCAGAAAGAGTAGCTGAAGAAGCAGGAATCAGCCCCGACAATCCGCAATATTCGATACTGATAAACTCGATGATGGATCCGAGAGAAGAGGCGAGGGTGCATTCGGAGATATTAGAGCAGTATCGTCGAACGGGCGGTATACGGATGCGGCGGCTTGCGACGGCAGTGGACATGGATGATGCGAAAGACTATCCGCAAGAACGCGTTGATGCCGTCACAAAGGCGTGCATGAGCGCGCTGAAAAGAAAAGACTAGCTTGACCAGTTCGCACTACCCTCACGGCCCATTCGGGTCGTGATTTTTTATTTCAAATACTCAGCGGCTTCTTCCGGAGTGAAGGAATCGGGCTTGGTCGCTTCAGGGAGATAGATGCGGCGGAGGCCTTTTTTCAAAAAGAACCCCTGTTTTGATTTGTAGAGCGTCATCGTCTTGCCGGTCTTCGGATGCTTGCCGATCTCTTTCACGATCTCCACGCCTTTCGGTGGTCGCTTCGGCTCTGCGAGTACCGCGAGCGCTTCATCGAACGTAATGGTGTACGGATCGCTTTTTTTGATGGAACGGAATTCTCCGTCACTGCCGACGTACGGGCCGAAGCGTCCGGTTGAGGCGAATACCGCTTTGCCGGTGGAAGGATGCATCCCGAGCTCTCGCGGAAGCGAGAGGTATTTGAGCGCATCGGCGAGCGTCACGCTCGCGAGGTCAGTGCCGGCGGGAATGCTTGCGCGCTTCGCAGCGGTCTTCGGCCGGCCCTTGCCGCGCTTCGTTACTTTCTTTTTTGGTTTCTTCCCATCTTCACTAACGACAATCTCCTCTTTAACGATTTCTTCCGGCAATGACATTTCTACATACGGTCCGAAACGTCCGGTCTTGATAAAAATAGGTGCGCCGGTCTCGGGGTGGTATCCGATCGGTTCATCGCCCTTGAGCTCCATTCCTTCTTCAGTGCGCGCACCGAGGCAATCGGGATATTTTTTACAGCTCATAAAGATGCCGCCGCGGCCGAGCTTGAATTCCATCGGACTTGCACACAACGGGCAGGGGAATTCTACCGGAACATCGCCGAGGGAAGTTGCCTTCGGCAATTTGTCTCCAGCGCGCACCTCTTTTTCAAATGGCCCATAAAAGGCTTTGAGCGTCTCGACATAGCCGCGCTCGCCACGCGCAATTTCATCCAATTCATTTTCCATTTCTGCAGTGAACGTGTCGCTCACATAGGTCGGGAAATTTTCCTCCAGCCATCCGGAGACGACCATGCCGGTCGCGGTCGGCTTCAGTGCGCGCCCAAGCTTTTCCACATAGCCGCGGTCCTGAATGGTTTTCATAATTGACGCGTACGTGGAAGGACGACCGATACCGCGTTTCTCGAGTTCTTTGATGAGACCCGCTTCGGTGTATCGGTTCGGCGGTTCGGTCTGTTTTTGTTCAGATGACAGCGAGAGAAGCGTAAGAGGATCGCCGACGGCGAGCTTCGGCAATTCCACATCTTCGCCACGTGCCGCCGTATCGAGCGCAAGCCAGCCGGGGAAGAGCATGCGCGAACCGTTTGCGGTAAACAACGGGATGTCAGCATCGGCTTTGACCGAGAGAGACGTGCGCATAATGCGCGCGGCGCTCATTTGCGAAGCGAGCGCACGAATGCGGATAAGTTCGTAGAGTGCCACTTCGTCCGGCGTGGCGCCCGCGCGTGCTTTACCCGCATCGGTGGGGCGGACGGCTTCATGTGCTTCCTGCGCGTTCTTGCTGGTGGTTTTGTAAACGCGCACCTGCACATATTCTTTCCCGAACTGGCTCTCCACAACGCTCGCCATCTTTGCGACTGCGTCGGTGCCGAGATTCACCGAGTCGGTACGCATATAGGTAATGTGGCCGGCTTCGTACAGTTTCTGTGCTGCGCGCATCGTGCGTGAAGGCGCGAAGCCGAGGCGCGTGGAAGCGGTCTGTTGCAAGGTGGAAGTAGTGAATGGCGGGCGCGGATTACGCTCCTCGGACTTTTCTCCGACGTCAGCAACGCTCCACTTGGCACTTCTGCCGGTCTGTACGATAGTGTCGGCGACTTCTTTCAGTAAAGGCTGCTCGACACAGGTTGTCGCGACCTCGCCGGTTTTTGATTTAAAGAGGGCCGAAAGTACAAAATAAATGACCGGCGTAAAGGCTTTGATCTCGCGCTCGCGCTCTGCAAGGATACGCAGCGCCGGCGATTGCACACGCCCGGCCGAAAGCCCGTAGCGTACTTTTTTCCAGATGAGGCCGGAAAGGTCGTAGCCCACGATGCGGTCGAGGACGCGCCGCGCTTCTTGCGCGCGGCGCAAATTCTCATCAATGGCGCGCGGATGCGCGATGGCTTCTTCAACCGCCGCTTTCGTGATCTCGTGGAAGACCACGCGTTTCGGTTTTTTGAGACCGGCAACTTCTTTGATGTGCCATGCTATCGCCTCGCCCTCGCGGTCAGGGTCGGTCGCGAGATATATCTCGTCCGCTTTTTTCGCCGCATTTTCTATCTTCTCAATGACTTCGCGTTTCTCGGCGGGTATCACATAACGCGGAATAAAGCCGCCCTCAATATCAACAGCGTCTTTGTTTGATTTGGGCAAGTCGCGCACATGACCGACCGAAGCAAGGACGGTGTAGTCCTTGCCGAGGTAATGTCCGATGGTCCTCGCCTTCGTGGGGGACTCCACGATAAGAAGTCTTTTCATGAAGGCGACACGCCCCGTACCAACTGTCTTCCGAGACATTTGGTACGGGGTTCCACAATGAGTAATCGTTTGGTCACACGTTAACTCATAACGCGCATACCTATATATGGTCAAGCCCGGTGAGGACTACTTGGCATCGCTCGTGCACCGAAATATAACTTCTGTACGCTTGTGTATGAAGCAGATATTGATATGAATCGTACGTGTTGATAACGAGCAATATGCACAATGCCAAGTTGTCCTACCGGGCAAGTCGCGCTTATGAGATTTCAGCGAAGATCGGATGATGATCGGAACCGAATCGGTCGGGGATAACAGAAGTATTTTTAATGGAGAACGAATGCGATACGAGGATGTGGTCGAGCTGCGATTGCGACAATGGATGCGTGACGCCGCCGGCAAGCGCATTCGTTAATTGGTGTTCAACAAAGCGCTGTTCTATGCGCGTGCGTTCGCGGTTGTACAAAAGCGCGTCGCTCGCGGGTCCGCCAAGGAACCAATTCAATATTGAAATGTGCGGAGATTGAACGGTATTAAAATCGCCGCAGACGATAGTCGGTCGAGCTGGATCGCGTTCGGCCATTGCGGTCTCAAATTCCTTCAATCGCCACGCCGGTTGGGCGAGGATGATGTGCAGATTAAAAACGCGAATAGTATGCGATAAAAGGGGAACGCGGATATCGGCGAAAATGGCGCCGCGATTGCGTATCTTTGAAAACCCGAACGGTTTCATGAGTCGGACGAAGATGCGCGTACGTAGCGGTAAGAGATGCCAATAGTCGGGGAAGGATATTTCACCCTGCGCTTCGATCGGGTATTTGGAAAGTATGACGACATAATTGGACATCGTGCCTTTTGCAAAAAGCCGTTCGACATCAATGCGTTCCGCAATAGAACAGGGAAGCGTCTGCAATCGTTTGAGAAATTCTTCCGGCACTTCCTGCAAACAGAAAATATCGAAATCGCTGTTCTTGATGAACTCGAACGCGCGGTCTTGTTCCTTGTTGCGGAACAACATGTTCCAAGAGTAAATTTTCATTTTTATATTTTACGCCACGCACCGAATTCTTCTTTGATAAGACCGCGCAGCTCTAGTGCGACGAGCGCAGTGAGTGTTTCGCCCGCCGGGAGGCCAGTTCCACGAAGAATTTCATCGCGGGTCATTGGCTCGTCAATCATACTCCAGATAACGAGTTCCGCGTCCTCTAGGTCGCTCGGGGCGCCTCCCCGAAGGGGCCCCGTTGGGGCACGCGGCGGTATTTTGAGCGCTTCAAGTATGTGGAGCGGCTCGCTCACGAGCGCGGCGCCGAGCCGGATGAAAAGATGAGAACCGAATGCGTGCGGGTCGCCGATGCGATGAGGAATGCAGAGGAGGTCGCGATTGTATTCGGTTGCGAGCCGCGCAGTGATAAGCGTACCGGATTTGTTGCCTGCCTCAATGACAAGAACTGCGTCCGCGAGGCCCACCATGATGCGATTCCTTGAAGGAAAGTCCCACGGCGCTGCACGATAGTTCGGCTCGTGTTCGCTCACAAGCGCACCGCCAGCGTTCACAATATTGTTGGCCAATCCAAGGTTCGACCTTGGATACAGGAAGGAATCATCGAGTCCCGAGCCGGGGATGGCGACGGTATGTATTCCGGCGGTGAGTGCCGATTTGTGCGCACACGCATCGACGCCGAGTGCAAGACCGCTGACGATAGAAATAGGGTAGCCCGCAAGACCCATGATGAGTTTTTCGCAGGCTTCCTGCCCATAGCGCGTCATCGCACGAGAGCCGACAACCGCGAGGTATTTCGTGCCCGCGGGAGGCAAAGAACCGCGTACCCAGAGTTTCTCGGGCGGCTGCGGTATTTCCAAAAGTTGTGCAGGCCACTCTGCGCGCTCAAGTTCACGAATGTCCATAGGTGCAGTATACTAGGCGGCAATGCTCGACATACATTTTATTCGGGAGAACGCGGAGATCATCAAAGCGGGCGCGATGAAAAAACACATCGACGTCGATATCGACCGGCTCATTGCCGTGGACGACGAGCGCAAGAAAATCCGGCAAGAGCTCGATATCAAGCGCGCGGAGCAGAACCGGCGCAGTAGTGAAATACAACTCGCCAAAGGCGGCGACCGCGAGAAGGTCATTGAACAGATGCAACACCTGAAAGCCGGCATGGCGGAGGGCGAAGAACAATTGAAAAAGGTGATGATCGAGTGGCAGCAACTGATGCTCATGGTCCCGAACATTCCCGACATGTCGGTGCCCGATGGCGAGAGCGATGCCGACAACATGGAAGTGAAGAAATGGGGCACGCTACCGGATTTCGGCTTTACGCCGAAAAACCACGTGGATCTTATGACCGCGCTTGATATCGCCGACTTCGAGCGCGGTACGAAGGTTGCCGGCTTCCGCGGATATTTTCTCAAAGGCGATGCCGCACTTCTTTCTTACGCATTGTGGCATTTCATGTCCGACCATTTCGTAAAAAAGGGAGGCTTCACGCCGATGATCGTTCCCTCGCTCGTGCGCCGCGAATCATTTATGGGCACTGGCTATTTACCGCAATCGGAAGAAGACCTGTACAAGACGCAGGATGGCGAGTATCTCGCCGGCACCGCCGAGGTCGCCACGATGGGTCTGCACATGAATGAAACGCTTGATGCAAAGCAATTCCCGATGAAATATTTTTCCTTCTCGCCCTGTTTTCGCCGCGAGGCCGGTGCGCACGGCAAAGATACGAAAGGACTGGTGCGCGTGCACGAATTCTTTAAATTTGAACAAGTCATTCTCTGCGAGGCTTCGCATGAGGCGAGCGTGGCGTATCACGAAGAATTGACCGCGAACGCCGAAGAAATGATCCAGCTCCTAAAGATCCCGTATCACGTCGTCGTCAATTGCGCGGGCGATCTCGGGCTCGGGCAGGTGAAAAAATACGACATCGAATGCTGGATGCCGTCGGAAGGGAAATACCGCGAAACGCATTCCTCTTCCTACTTCCACGATTTTCAAACGCGCCGGCTGAATATCCGCTATCGCGATGCGCAGGGCGAATTGAAGTTCGCACATTCCCTTAATAACACCGCGCTTGCGACGCCGCGGTTCCTCGCCGTCCTCATCGAAAATTACCAGCAGTCTGACGGCACGATAAAGGTGCCCGACGCTTTAGTGCCTTATGTTGGGAAGAGCATCATCGGCCCAACCGCAGGGTAGCGAGCGGCTTGCGGAGCGGCGGCGGCTGCGCCGCCGCCGCGGTCTCATCGCATTTTGCGTTCTTCTTTGCGTGTTGTTCGGCGCGCTTATCTGGGGTCTCTGGCAAAGTTCGGTCCGCATTTCGAGCGTTGTCGTGTACGGTTCGGACGCCTCATTTGCTGATTATGCAAAAGCCGAAATGCAAGGAAGTTATTTCGGCGTTATCCCGCGCGATTCCGCTTTCTTTTTTCCGGAATCGCATATTCGTGCCGACATTCTCGCTGCGCATCCGGACATCGCCGCCATTTCCATATTCCGCAACGGCTTGACCGGAATCTCAATAAAAACGGATGATCGCGCCCCCGTTGCGCGCTGGTGCGGTCTCGCTCCTACGCCCGGTGTGGACGAATACTGTTACGTCTTTGACGCGAGCGGTTACATTTTTGCCGCTGCTGCGAGTTCCACGCAAACTATCAATTCATTTGTACTGTATGCGCCGCTTGTAAATGACACATTAGAACCTCTTCATGCGACCATCGCGTATGCCGAACGTTTGCCGCACGCTTTTGATTTCGCGCGTCAGCTTGACACGCTTGGCTCGCCAGCCGTGAAAGTTGTCCTGCGGGGTGATGAGGTGGATGACTATGTGGTGGGCGGTACGCGCATCACCTACCTTCTCGGACATGAAAACAATGCATTTACCGCGCTCGTGTCCGCGCGCGATAATTTCAATCTTGCGGACGGCTCAATTGAATATGTTGACTTACGTTTCGATGGCAAGGTGTATTTGAAAAAGAAAGCGCAAAGCCAGTAAAAAAGAACAGGGCAAGGAAGACCAAACTTCGGTCGACCCTGCCCTGGCGCTTGGCGCATTCATTCGAATGCAGCACCCGAACGTGAATATATACCTAATCGCTATATTTGTCAATACCTGCTAGAATAGGCAATATGAAATCGTTCTGGCAAGGCTTACCTAAGCCATTTTTCGTGATGGCACCGATGGCGGACGTCACCGACGTTGCTTTTCGCGCGCTCGTGGCGAAACATGGGAAGCCGGACGTGTTCTGGACGGAATTCGTTTCGGCCGACGGACTTTTCCATCTGATCGAAAGGGGGGAAATCGAATCGCGTGCTGGTATGATATATCATACCAGCAACCCCCTATTGCGGGATTTGCAGTTTACAGAAGAACAGCGGCCCATTGCCGCACAGATCTTTTCCGGCAAACCGGAGATGATTACGTATGCGACGAAGCTCGTTGCCGAGCTAGGTTTTGATGGTGTTGACCTCAATATGGGCTGTCCGGATAAAAGCATTGAGAAACAGGGCGCGGGCGCAGCATTGGTGAAGAATCCCGCGCTCGCCAAGGAGCTTATTCGTGCCGCTAAGGAAGCCAGTCCGTTGCCGGTCTCGGTGAAAACACGCATCGGATATAACAAAGAGTCGCTTGATGAATGGCTGACGGCGCTTCTTGAAGCGAATCCCGTCGCCATCACTCTCCATTTGCGTACGCGCAAAGAGATGTCGTTCGTGCCCGCCGATTGGGAGCTGATGAAAAAAGCGGTCGCGTTGCGCGACCGCGTAAATCCGAAAGTGCTTCTTATCGGTAATGGCGACGTGCAGGACATGGAAGACGCGCGGACAAAAGTTGCAGAGTCAGGATGCGACGGTGCAATGTTCGGCCGTGCAATGTTCGGTAATCCATGGGTATTCGCCGGCAGAAAAACGGAAGACACGCCGCTCGCCGAGAAACTCGCGGCGCTCCTTGAACTCGCATACGATTTTGAAAAGATAACGCCCGCTAAAAGTTTTGCGATTTTGAAAAAGCATATCAAAGCGTTCGTTACCGGCTTTGCCGGCGCAGCGGAGCTGCGCACAAAACTCATGACCGCGGAGAGCGCTACTGAGCTCGAGAAAATGACACTTGACGCTGTTGGTCCGCTCGTATAGGTTGATTGCGGACACATCACTGGAGAACTAGATGGACATGAAAAAGTTCGACCGTGCCTCGAGCAGATTGCGCGAGGTCGCGGACCGCATCAAACGGCCTCTCGCACCGATGGAGGCGCTTGCACTGGGGCAGAGGCTCAAAGAAATCGGAGATGAATTCAATGAGGCTTTCACCGCATCGCAGGATCAAGATCGAGCCCGTCACGTAAAGGCGTTGCGAGAACGCATCGGTCGCCTGGAGAAAAGCAGCGGCGATTTCAAAATCTTGGCCGCGGAGATGACCTTTCATCTCGAGAGCCTCGAACCGACCGATACCGAACCCGTCGTGCCTGCGACAAGCAAGGCCAGTACCGGCCCTGTCAAAGACTTCGACGTTATTGTGAGGTATCAATAGCACATTTGCTCGACAGAAATATACGCAGGGTATAAAATGAGACTGCTTAGAGAGAACATTTTCCGATGGTCGTTCTAAGTAGCCATTTCTCCTTTCATGGGCGAAGTGCAACATTGGCCTCGGTTTCGCGATTTTGCGGACCCGAGGCCTTTTCTTTTTGTTTTGATATACTCGGAGCATTATGGCGCACCAGTCCCTCTATCGCATTCATCGTCCCGCTACTTTTGCGGATGTCGTGGGGCAGGAGCAAGTGACGAAGCCGCTTGAGGAAGCGGCCAAGTCGGGGAAGATAGGGCACGCGTATCTCTTTGCCGGCACGCGCGGACTGGGGAAAACGTCCGTTGCGCGCATATTCGCGAGCGCCATCGGCTGCACCGAGAACGACCTCTACGAGATAGACGCGGCGAGCAATAACAGAGTGGAAGACATTCGCGCCTTGGCCGAGGGCGTGTACACGCTCCCGTTCGCTTCGCCGTACAAGGTGTACATCTTGGACGAGGTGCATATGCTCTCCAAAGGCGCATGGAATGCGTTTCTGAAAACGCTGGAGGAGCCGCCGGCGCACGCGGTGTTCATACTCGCGACAACCGAGTTCACGAAAGTGCCGGAGACGGTGCAATCGCGCTGCCAGGTATTTGAATTCAGGAAGCCGACGCGCGCAGTATTGGCGAGAATGACCGCCGCGGTGGCGAAGAAAGAGGGATATACGCTCGCACCGGACGCCGCCGAGCTTATTGCAATGCTCGGCGACGGCTCATATCGCGATGCGCTTTCGGTTTTGCAGAAAGTATTTTCAGCAACGGAAGGTAAATCGCTTTCGCGCGAGACGGTAGAAGCGGCGACCGGTGCGCCGCGCAGAGAGCAGGTGCACGCGCTCGTGAACGCGCTCGCAGAGGGCGAACGCGGAAAGGCATTGGATGCAATCGAGAAAGCGGCAAAGGCCGATGTAGATATGAAGCTGTTTCTAGAACTCGTGCTGGAGGCCTTACGCAGCACACTTCTCATCCGCTATGCTCCTGAACTCCGCGCCTCGCTCCAAAGCGAGCTCGGCGCGGACGAATTTTCCGCCCTTGAAAAATTCGCCCATGTAGGACCTCCGAGGTCCTACATTACGCACCAGACCATGTTGGCGTTCCTGAACGCCGCCGACCGCATCCGCTACGCGCCCATTCTCGCGCTCCCCCTGGAATTAGCGGTTTTAGAGCTGCTTCCTGAATAAGTGTCACAACGTCTTCTTTCTATCCCCATCTTTTTCTATTCTCTAATTCGCGCGAATGGTAGAATAGTTACGTATGGCGGACAAAGAACTTGAACGGACTCTGAAAGCGCTGGCGAACCGGCGCAGGCTCGCCATTCTGCGTTTCGTTAAGAAAGAAAAAGAGGCAAATGTCGGCGACATCGCCGAAGAAATCCGCCTCTCGTTCAAGGCAACGTCAAAGCATCTGGGCATACTCTCGTCGGCGAATTTGCTGGACCGCGAGCAGAGGAGTCTGCAGATGTTCTACTCCCTGGCCCGCGATCTGTCGTCACCGGCTCGTTCCATCATCTCTATTCTCTAATTCGCGCGAATAGTAGAATAGTGGGAATGAGGGCGGACGAATGGCGAAAGTAGTGGTAGAGTTTGAAACATTGGGGGATCGTCTAACGGTAGGACAGCGGCCTTTGAAGCCGTTAATTTTGGTTCGATTCCAAGTCCCCCAGCTCGAATAAAACTATGAACATTATCGAGAAAGCAAAAGAACTCAATTTTCCGCCAGGAGAATACGTTATTGTCGGTAGTGGTCCCCTTGAAGCTCTCGATATACGCCAAGCAGGCGATATAGATATCGCGGTTTTGCCTGAACTCTTCGAACGGTTGCGAGCAACGGGGGAGTGGGAGGAAGAGGAACGATACGGAAAGATTTTTCTCAAGAAAGAAAAAGTAGATATCATTCCGAAACTTTCATGGTCTGAATACCCGACTACCACCGAAGAAGCAATTGCTTCGGCGATGGTAATAGATGGAATTTATTTTATGAATCTTGACGAACTAAAAAAGTTCAAGAAGGCGCTTGGCCGAGAAAAAGATTTTGCAGACATTGCGCGCATTGACGCTTATCAGCAAAAACATCTATGACCATCGAAGAATTCCAGAAATTTATAGATGAACAGGACGAGCTTTTTCGTACCACGAAGACCTTGAACTACACGGAGCGGGAGCGGATATTGGCGCGGACGGTGAAGCTGTCAGAGGAGCTCGGCGAGCTTAGCGACGAAGTGCTTGCCGCACTCGGTGACCAGCGGACAGGGAAGATGGGCGAAAGAGATACCGGAAGTCTCGCCGACGAATTCGCAGATGTTGTCATCGTTGCCTTCCTGCTCGCGAAGAGCATGGAAGTGGATGTGATGGACGCGCTCGCGCACAAGGTGGAAAAGATAAAAGCGAAGCACAACAAACAACTCAATTAACTATGAAAAACCTCACATTCGGAACAAGTTTTGCGGTGTTCGCTATCTTTTTCGGTGCGGCGCTTCTCGACGCGGCGCAGACACAGAACTGGCTACGAGTTGCGATATTTGCCGCGCTTGCCGCGCTTGCACTCTGGGCTGACACAAAAGAAAAATAAAGTGAAAAAGTGTAGAATGGCCCCAATGAGTACCAAGACACGAGTGACCGGCGCGAGCATCGCCGCGTTCGCGGTCGTCTATGCATTCGGCTACTCCGGTCTCGTCGCAACCGAGTATCGCTCGGAGACTGCCAGTGTGGCAGAGCGCTTTATTCCGCTGCCCGAACTCAATAAGGCGGACTACAACGCACGAATGCTCGCGCTCGCGCATTTCGATATTGCATCGAGCACTATCATATATGAAAGTGCGGCGGCAGCTGTTGCGGCTGCGGTGGTCGCATCATCAACATCCGCACTCCCTTTCTCAACAGCCTCGTCGTCCGTGCAGGTACAGGGCGACCTCTGGCCCGTGAGCACGGTCTATCCGAATGCCGATGCCATTCTTCCGTTCAAACGCATCGTCGCGTATTACGGCAATTTTTATTCAAAAGGCATGGGCGTGCTCGGCGAATACCCGACCGATCAAATGCTCTCCATGCTCGCGAGCACGACGGCAAAATGGGCAGCCGCAGACCCTGCGACGCCGGCCGTACCGGCGATTCACTACATCGCGACTGTTGCGCAGGCGGGTGCCGGCAAAGAAGGGAAATACATTCTGCGCATGCCGGACGATCAGATAGACCACGCGCTCGATTTGGCGAACCGGGTACACGGTCTTGTATTCCTCGATGTGCAGGTGGCACTCAGTACGCTTCAATACGAGCTACCGCAACTTGAAAAGTATTTGAAGATGCCGCAGGTTCACCTCGGCATCGACCCGGAATTCTCGATGAAGCACGGCGAGCGGCCCGGCACAGTCATCGGCACTTTTGATGCCATTGATATCAATTATGCCGCCGAGTACCTTGCGCGCATTGTGCGCGAAAATCACTTGCCGCCGAAGGTGCTCATCATCCATCGCTTCACCCAGGACATGGTAACGAATTATGAAAAGATACAGCCCCTACCTGAAGTGCAGATAGTGATGGATATGGACGGATTCGGCTCGAAAGCGAAAAAAAGAAATACCTACAGCAGAGTCATCGTGCCGGAACCGGTGCAGTTCACCGGCGTCAAGCTTTTTTATAAAAACGACAGCCGACCGCCGGCGGACGGCCTCCTCACGCCTGCCGAAGTCTTGAAACTCACCCCCGCGCCAGTCTACGTCCAGTATCAATGATTTAGGGACTTACGATGTCCCTAAATAAAAAAGAACCCCACCGAAGTGGGGTTCGTGAGCTCTAGCCTGCGAAGACAGAGCAGCGATTCAGAAACTGATGCTGAAGCCGAGGAGCAAAGTGGTTTTTCTTTCCTTGATCTCTAACTCAGCATTGGGGACATTGCCGCGAAGGGCTGCTGCCCACACGATGATGTCTTTGTTGATGTTGTATTCAACCCGAGGGCCGAAACCAACATCTCGCTCTGTCATCGCGCCGGCGCTCCAACGTTCGTTCAGTCGGTATATCGCGTGAGCGCGATACCAGGGACCGGAGCCACCGTTCTCGACTGTACCGAATGAATAGAACTTTTCGGTGTCAATCGAGTAGAACGCAGCTCGGCGCATGGCGTTCGGCTGATTTTCCCTGCCGATGCCAACGCCGAGCTGAAGCCATTCAGTCGGTTTCCAGTACGGTCCGGCATATGCCGCTGCATACCGGGTCGTGTCCGTCGTTGCGAGGGCGAAGAACCCGAGAGACTCGGTTATATCGCGCTCGTACCAGAGGACCGCTTTCGCAGTTCCGTCAGACTGTGTTTGGACTTCCGTCCACCACGGCTTGACCTCCTCCTTTTCCTCGCCCGCTGCCAGTGACGGCAAAGAGACGAAGCACACCAACAGAATCAAAGAACCGTAAAGCTTGTTCATCACCGTCTCCCTAAATTGAGAATTTGTAGGAAGTGCCAAGCTTCAGCACCACTCTTCCTATGATAGCATAGTCAGGCACTATTGTCAAGGGTTCCGAAATGTGCTGAAAACAAAGGCCCCCAACGCAAGGTTGGGGGTTTTGGAATGAACACGGTTATCACCTGCTCGGAGCGAGGAGGCACAATCGCGCCGTCTTCGCTTCCTTGGCGGGCATGCGGATGACGGACAAGTATCGGCCGTTGGGCTGTTCGAACATCACTGTTGGTGTGTGAACCGACTGGTCCACAATCACTGTGACTTCACCGCGATCCGAATACCATCCGCCGAGATCCCACATGAAGAACGTCTGATTGGAATCTTTCGTCAAAAGGAAGTACTTCCCACAAGTACGACCTTCCTTTGCGTGTTGTTTGTCGATTTTGACGATCTGCAATGGCTTCCCGATAGGGGGGCCGCGATGGGGAACTGCAAACGCCGCAATGGAACCGAACATAATCGAGACAAGAACGCACAACGTCATAATCAAAGAACCGTAAAGCTTGTTCATCGCTACCTCCTTGTGAGTGGATAGTGCCAAGCTACAGCACGCCAAAGTCCATGATAGCACCTTACAGGCTATTTGTCAAGTACCCCAGAATGTGGTGGTACTATACCTACCATGAATACAGAACCACAACTTCTGCACGAAGTGGCAATAACAGCCATTGTCGTGAAAGACGGAAAATATCTTATTACTCGTCGTGTCATGTCCAAAAAACGGTTTCCGGGGAAGTGGACCGTGCCGGGCGGAAGAATTACGACGGATGATTATATTAATCTGCCGAAAGACACCGACGAATGCTGGTACAACGTGCTTGAACGCGTCGTGCGCCGTGAAGTTACGGAGGAAGTTGGACTTGAAATTAAGAATATTGAATACGTGACATCACTCGCGACGATCGATAAAGAAGGCACGCCCATACTCATCATTTCTTGCATGGCGGATTGGGCCGGAGGAGAGGTTGTACTGCAGACAAGCGAGACGGATGAATATGCGTGGGTCACGCTTGAAGAGGGGAAGTCGTATGACCTTATCGGCGGCATTGATGAAGAATTACAAATGGCCGACGCGTGCCGCCGGGGCGAGAAGTCGGAGTGGAAGAAGGCCTCCTGAAAACAGAGTGGCCGCGCATCAGATGCGCGGCCGGGTCATTCGGAGAACGGTAAGAACTCGATGTTGATAAATCCTTCCGCTTTCTCTCGGTGATATGCGTTCGCACGGAATTTCTCGCCCTTGATGGCGCGACCGAACCATTTGCTGTCGGATTCATGCATTTCACCGAACGGAGGGTCATTGACGTCGTGCCAGGCGGGCAACATGCTTTTCGTTGCATGCGGTGTCCCGATAAAGAAGCTCGTGCGATAGACATGTATTTCCATATACGGCACCGGGATCCCGGCCGCGAGGTAGTAGCAGGTGATGATGGCAACCTTCTCGACCTTTTCCGCGAGCAGTATGATTCCGACCTCTTCCTCGGTTTCTCGCACGAGGCATTCGAGGATCGTTTCTCCCAATTCTTGAATGCCGCCGGGGCCATTCCACTTGTTCGCTCCGAGCTTAGAGCCTTTCCGCTTCAGACCGAGCAGAACTTCGCGGTCGTCATTACGCAAGATTAGAGCCAGCGTTGCAATGTCCATAGGAACCCCCCTAGTTGTATTGTCCGCTCGCATGGTATCATCGCTCACATATGGAAACAAATGAAACAAACAAGTATTTCTTACCAGCAGCAGTCATTCTCGCGGGACTCTTTATCGCAGGCGCGGTCCTCTGGAACGGCTCAAAGTCTCCCGTAGCGCCGAGCGGAACGGCCGCCGCCCCAGCCGCCCCTTCGGCAAATATCAAAGACATCAAGACGGATGGCGATCCATTCATCGGGTCCGCAAATGCGCCCGTTACTATCGCTTTCTGGAGCGACTTTCAGTGCCCATTCTGCAAACAATTCGAGCTCACGACGTTCCCGCAGATCGTTAAGGATTATGTGGATACCGGAAAGGTGAAGGTCGTGTTCATGAACTTCACGTTCCTCGGCAATGACTCAACGACAGCCGCTCTGTATGACCGTTCGATTTGGAAATTGTATCCGGATCAATATATGGCGTGGCGTACTGCGATGTATGAGGCGCAAGACGAAGAACAGGACATAGGGTTCGGCGACGCCGCGTCCATAGATAAGCTCAATGCGACCATTACTGGCATTGATGCAAAGAAGGTTGCCGCTGATGTAAAAGCGAACACAAGCGCTTATCAGGCGGAAGCAGATGCAGACAAGGCCGAAGCGCAGAAGGCCGGCGTGAACGCAACTCCTGGCTTCGTCATTGGGACGCAAGCCATTCTGGGCGCGTATCCCTACGCAACCTTCAAGACGGCGCTTGATGCGCTTCTGAAATAAGCTTTGCTCGCAAGCTTTCTCCCTGCGCTCGCCTCAGACGAATCGAGTACGAACTCGTTCGTCGCTCGGCTCGCTTGGTAGTAAATCCAGAAAGAACGCGCGACCGGCTCCGCCGGTCGCGCGTTGCGTATTTTATCGGGTGTCTCAATTTTTATCCTATAGGATAAAAATTGAGACAGTTGCGTTTTGGTACCAAAAGTTGTAAAAGGACGACAGAATACTGGTACATCCATTCAATTTTTGGAGGGAATTACAACATGGATAAGCTCCTTGTTATCGTACGGCACGGCGAATATAGCGGCGGTGATTCGTCACCGTTGTCGGAAGATGGTCGCAAGCAGATGGAAAATCTCCGGACGGTCGTCAATGCGTTCGTTACCAAGACCTTTGGAGATTCAGAAACAATTCGTGTCTGCTTCAGTTTCTCGGCTCTCCCGAGAGCACTAGAGTCCATCCGAGCGTTGAGATGTACGGGCGAAGACATGATCGTCACTAACCTGTACATGACCGACCGGGACGAAATTCGTAAGCCGCATGAAATTCTCGACAAGGTATTGAGACTTGCCGATCACTATAATGCAAATGTCATTATTGTTGTCGCTCATGGCGAGATGCCTTCCGTCGTTGCGGAGACCGCTCATGAATTCGTTACGAGGGAAAAGATATCAGGCAGTTTGCCTTATGTTGGCAAGGATCGCGGATTCATCGTCAACATGTCCACGGGAGAAATCACTCACATCGGACACGATTCGTTGGACGAGAAGAAAAAACCGGCACCAGTGGTCCAAGAAACAACTCGGCCTGTTATCAGGGGAGGACCTCCGAGAACTGATCGACCCGTCATTCGCGGAGGACCAAAGAGAATCCCGGAATCTTCACAAGGCAACGATTACAACGACGACATACCATTCTGAAACCCACCAAGAAAGGACAATAAGTCCGCTTCGGTGGGTTTATTATTTCTATGCGGTACTATTAGCAATATGAATATCCTATATATCGCCCTGGCCGCTTCGGTCGCCACTTTTATAGGAGGTTCATTCGCCCTGCGATTCCGCGACAAGCTTCATCTCATCCTCGGCTTCTCGGCGGGTGCGGTCGCGGGCGTTGCTCTTTTTGATCTCCTGCCCGAGGCGATTCAAGCTGGTATGATATATCATACCAGCGCGACCATATCATTTTTCATTGCCATTGGATTTTTCGGATACTTGCTGCTTGACCGACTCATTCTTCTCCACACACACGAAGAAGACTCAGAAATCAACACCCCGCGGGGGTTTTTCGGCGCACTCACACTCTCCACGCACAGTTTTCTGGACGGCATGGCGATCGGCATCGGCTTTCAGGCGTCCGCTGCGGTCGGCATCGTCGTAACGGCCGCCGTGCTCACGCACGATTTTTCTGACGGTATCAATACGGTAAACCTGGTGCTGAAAAACGGCGGGAGCTGGCGTCGCGCATTTAATTGGCTCTTGATCGATGCGGCGGCGCCGGTTGCCGGCGCCGCCTCCACGCTTCTTTTCCGCATTCCCGAATCATCCATCGGTCTCGTACTTGCCGTCTTCGTCGGTTCGTTCCTCTACCTCTCGGCAAGCGACCTCATTCCTGAAAGCCATCATCGGCATCCGCGCGCGCTCACGACCATCATGACGCTTTTTGGCGCACTCGTGCTCTACACGGTCGTGCATTTGGTATAATCCGCGCATGAAAACACTTTTTCATTGGATCATTGCAACTCTCGCGATCGGCATCACGACGTACGTTGTCCCGGGCGTGACCGTCACGCTTCTCGGTGCGTTCATTGCGGCAGTCGTCCTCGGCGCTCTTAACCTTATCGTTCGTCCCGTTATCGTCATTCTCACGTTCCCGATAACGCTGCTCACGCTCGGTCTTTTTACGCTCGTCATAGATGCGCTTCTCGTAATGCTTGCGTCATACGTCGTACCAGGATTCCTCGTTGCGGGATTTTGGCCGGCATTTTTCTTCGCAATAGTCCTTGCCGTGGTGAACTGGGTGTTCCACCTGTGGCGCAATGATTGATCCTGAACTGCTCGCGAAACTTGAGGAGATAAGCGCAAAAGCCGATGCGGCGTATCGTGCCGTGGAATCCACACGCAAATATCTTTTTTGGACCGGCGTCGTCACTATCGCGCTCATTATCATCCCTCTTATCGGTCTTGCATTCGCCATTCCGCAATTCATCAGCTCATACACGACGACCCTGACTGGCGTTGGTCTTTAGACCGCGCGCTTGCCGCGGAGGATATTGATGAGGATGGGGAGGAAAGAAAGCGCGATGATGACGAGCGAAATAGGAAGGATGTAGTGTTCGCTGTTCGGAAGTACCGAGCCGAGCGAATACCCGAGCGAGGTCATCCCGATGCCCCAAAGGAGTCCGCCGAGAATGTTATATCGAAGAAATTCTTTGTACGTCATGCTTCCAATGCCGGCGAGAATCGGTGCGATAGTGCGTACGATAGGCACGAAGCGCGCGAGCACGACCGCGCGCCCGCCGTATTTTTGGTAGAAAAGTTCCGTGCGCTTGAGATATTCCTGTCTGAAAAAGAACGAGTCTTTGCGCTTGAAAAAATTCACGCCGACATTTGCGCCGAACCAATAGCCGACCGAGTCGCCGAGTATCGCGGAGACGGTCACGACGAGCGCGAGCGGCACGAGGGAGAGGAATCCGCCGGCGGCAAGTAGTCCCGCGGCAAAAAGAAGCGAGTCGCCGGGGAGAAATATGCCGATGAGCAATCCGCTCTCGGAGAAGATGGCGATTGCGAGACCGAGATAACTGCCTGTTTTTATAATGGAGATTGGATCAAGCTGTATACAGGCGGTGAGGAAATCGAGCATGTGAGTGCAGTATACCCGAGCACTCACCGATTCTCCTAGAAACACTCTCCACACCAAACTTGTGCAGAGTGAACGAAAAAAACGGTGAGTGCTCGGGTATACTGTAGGAAATGGAAACAGCGCCGAAGTTGTCCACGCCCGAGGAAGAGCTCGCGTATCTGCGCGAGCGGGTCGCGAGCAAAGAAGCGGAACTCGCGGGCCAAGGCGCGGAGCGCGCACAGATCATTTCTGAAACAATTCACGAGCATCAGGCAGCGCCTGAAAAAATCCTTGCCCCCGAATATCGCATCAACAACGCAACAAAAGAAAGCGAGGCGGAAGCGATACTCGCCGAGCTCAATTTAGGCGGGGGAGCCGGCGCGATAGACGCCCTGCGTCGCACCATGGAAGAAAAGGGCATCAAAAATGCACTCCACGTGCTTGAAAAACTTCGCGACCCGCATATTGCGGATGACTTTCATCGCTACCTCGTGCGGTACATTGCAGCCGGTATCGGAGCACCCGGGCTTGATGAACAGACGCCTCGTTTTCAAGCACTGCGCATGACGCTGTATGAAATTGCGCTGCCGGAGCCGAAAAATGCCGAGCCGAATGTGCGCACGAAGACGCTCAAGGAGCTCATCTCCGCTATGGAGCAATTTTATTCCGGCCTGCTTTCCGTTGGAGACGCGGTTTCAGGCGAGTCGCATCATTTCGCGCTCGAGCTAGCCGTGCCTGCAGACAGCCCCGAACTGCAGTTCTACGCCGCAGTACCGAACAGCAAGCGCAATCTTTTCGAAAAACAGCTGCTCGCTGTATTCCCCGATGCGCACCTGGTCCCGCAGCCGTACGACTACAACGTATTCGCGCGCGGCGGGACCTCGCTCGCCTCGGTCGCACATTTTACCGACAATCCGGTCCTTCCGCTCAAGGATTACACCGACTTCGACCAAGACCCTCTCAATGCGATACTCAATGCGTTCGCAAAAATTGAGCACATCGGCGAAGGCGCGGCGCTCCAGATAATCATTGAACCGCGCGGCGACCGGCATGTGAAGCATTATCGGAAAATTTTGCAGGCGTTGCGTAAGGGAGAGAAAAAATCGTCCGCCTTCTCCACACCTGAGACTGCATTCGGAGAATTTGCGCGCGATATCGGCAAAACACTTTTCTCCAGCAAGCCGAAGGATGTGGAGAAAGCGAAGCAGGCAGAGACGCGTCAAGTGGAAGCGAACAAAATCTACATCGAGCAGGTGGAGAAGAAGATCGCTTCGCCCATCGTGGGTGCGACGATACGACTCGTCGTTTCCTCGGGGAACGAGCGCACGGCGGAACAAATACTCGGCGATTTGGAAGCATCATTCAATCAATTCGGGAATACGCAGGGAAATCAATTGAAGTTCGTACGCGCCGAAGGGCACCATGCACAGGAAGAGTTCGATAATTTTTCATTCCGTCTTTCTGGCGCTGATGCGCTCCCATTGTCTTTGCGCGAACTCACCACCATCTACCATTTCCCGCCATCGGGTATTGAATCCTCGCCGCATCTGAAACAATCGCGCTTCACGCATGCGCCTGCCCCATTAGAAATCGGATTTCAAACGGGGCAAGCGCCAGTGGGGTCGGTTCTTCTGGGGATAAACACGTATCGCGGGCAGGAAACGCGCGTATACCTCGATCCCGAAGACCGCCTGCGCCACCTCTATATCATCGGTCAAACCGGAACCGGTAAGACGGGACTGATGAAGTCCATGATCATTCAGGACATCATGAACGGCGAGGGGTGCTGCTTCATTGACCCGCACGGTTCGGACATTTTGGATATTCTTGCCGCGGTGCCGCCGGAGCGATACAAGGACGTTATTTATTTCGATCCTGCCGACCTTTCGCGCCCGTTCTCGCTGAACTTCCTTGAATACAATATTTCGCGCCCGGAGCAGAAAACCTTCATCGTGAACGAGCTTTTGATGATATTCCGCCGGCTCTACGGCGATGTGCCCGAAAGTATGGGACCGGCATTCGAACAATACTTCCGCAACGCGACTCAGCTCGTGATGGAAGACCCCGCAAGCGGCTCCACCATTTTGGATATCGCACGCGTGCTTTCCAATAGCGAGTTCCGCCGCGAGAAGCTTGCGAAGAGCATGAACCCCATCGTGAATCAATTTTGGAACGACATTGCATCGAAGGCCGGCGGCGACGCGTCGCTTGAAAACATCGTGCCGTACATCACGAACAAATTCGACGATTTCACCGCGAACGATTTCATTCGCCCCATCGTCGGCCAGCAAGAATCGTCGTTCAAGTTCCGCGAGGTGATGGATACAAAGAAAATCCTGCTCATCAATCTTTCCAAGGGCCGCCTGGGCGAGAAGAATGCGAATCTCCTCGGCCTTATCATCGTCGGCAAGCTCTTTATGGCGGCGCTCTCGCGCGCCGATAATCCTCGTGCGCCGTATCCGCCGTTCTACCTATATATAGACGAGTTCCAGAATGTAACGACCGATTCCATTCCCGGCATTCTTTCGGAGGCACGCAAATACAAGCTTGCGCTCACCGTGGCGCATCAGTTCCTCAAGCAGATAGAAGAGAAGACGCGCGATGCGGTCTTCGGCAATGTGGGCAACATGGCGGTTTTCCGTGTGGGCGAGGAAGATGCGGAATTCTTCGCGAAGCAGTTCGCTCCAGTCTTTGAAGCGCTCGATTTTGTGAATATTGAAACGCGCAATGCGTATGCGAAAATTCTTGCCGCCGGCATACCGCAGAAGCCTTTTGACATGAGAACGCCGGACTTGCCGGCACTTAATCACGCACAAGTGGAAGACCTCGTGCATCTTTCCTCACTCACCTATGGCCGCGACCGTGCTACAGTTGAAAATATGATTCGCGAGCGTTATCTCACGAAATAATTATCATATGGCAAAAGGAAACGGAGGAGGCTTTAAAGAAGGTAGAAGATCTCGGCCGGCGAAAGGCGGAGAAGTCGACCCTACTCAAGAGGAACTTCAGCGCGCCCTCGCGCGAACATCAAATCAACCTACGCCAGTCCCGACAGAAGTACCTCCGAGAGATGCGGACAAAAAGGACGCTGGGATTTCTGCGGAATCAATACAGAGTGAGAGGGAAGAAGATGCGTTAATTGATAAAAATATCGAAGCAAGGAGGGCGGCAGAAGCCGAAGCAGTTCCCGGTGCAACAGCACCGGATGGCGAGCAGGTCGCGGGTAGCCTAGTGGGCAAATTTAACGCGTTTGTTGCCGCTGAGCAGTCTGCGAAAAATGAATCACCGATCACACCAGCTGTTGCTGAAGCAATTTTGCCCGGTTTGGAACACTTAGATCCGGAGGAGCGGAAAACCTACGAGAAGATTCCTGCAGAAAAACGGGCAAGTTATCTTGCTCATGTGGCTGAAGTGCGTGCTGACAAAGAGAAGAAAGAAAGGAAAAGCAAAAATAAGAAGCCGGTCAAGCATCGAACGCAGAAGCCGAAAGCTCAGTCAGAGCCCGTCAAACCGCTCACGCCAATGCCACCAGAGTTCTACGAACCGAGACCGAAACCGGACTACATTGCCGAGCAGCTTGCGGCCATGGTTGCAAAGAAGCCGGAGGACAGAGAAGAGGCATCTTCACAGATAGCGGCGGCCGAGAAACCGAATCCAAATGAGGACGAAGAGTATCCTGCGGTTTTTCGCTACAACCGTGATCGTCGGGGAAATGACGAAGCGCAAGCTGAACCTCCTGTATTCGAACCGGAAATCTCGCCGACGCCCGATCGTACACAAGATTGGCGTGACGGTTGGAAAAAGAAATTGTGGGATACTATTCAACAATTCCCAAAAAATGTTGCAGGAGATATAAAAGCGGTAGGAAAGGGAGTCGCCTACGTCGCGACGAATCCCACTATTGAATCGCTCCGGGCCGTTCGTACGGGTGCGGAGCGCGCAATGGCGTACACGAAGTATTTTATGGACAGGAATATCTCGCTCAATGAAAAAGGAGAGAAGTTAGGAGCGGATTTGAAAGCTCTTACCGAGAATTACAACAAGCTTCCATTCCGGCAAAAGGCATACATCACCGCGGCGCTCATCGGCGGTGGTGCTGTTGCGGCCACCGCAGGACTTCCGACACTTTCATCTATCTTTGCAGGAGGTATGTACACTCAGCGCGCATTGGGTGGTGCGGGGTTTGCGTTGAATCGTCGCAAAGGAATGGAGGCGCGTATTGCGAAAAATCCCGAACATTGGCTCGCCAATAAATCCGATACCTTTAAAGATGTCTATGCGGCTGTGCTCGGAGGCGCATATCTAGGAGCATCTGCTATGGCTGGACGATATGCCACTGAGAAGGTGACCGAATGGCTCGGAAACATCTTTGGGCACGGCGCCGCCGTGGCCACAGAAGTCGCCTCTCCGCCAAGTGGTGCTGGTATCGCTTCATCTATAGCGCCAGAAGTTCCTCATGCTGCGGCCGAAGGAGCGACGCTTGAACATCCGGCAATTCCTGCCGGGCACCAAGCGTCCGCAGATGTCCAATATCAAGCGATGCGCGCGGTGGAAACAGGGCATCAGGCATCCGCGGATGTGCAGGCGGCAGCTTCGCAAGCGGCTGAATCAAGCGCCGCAACGGTCGCACCCGAGATGCCGTCGGTGGAGGCATCGGCGGGTCACGGATACGAATACATGGTGAAGCGAGTGTGGGAACAATTGCAGGATAAGCACATTGATCCGAGCACGTATGCGGAAGGAAGCGATATCCGCCGCTTGCTTGAGGCCGATGCGCAATCCATTGATAAGGTCGTGCACCAGATTGCTGCGGATTCCACTCACGGTTTTTTCAATGCCGACGGTACGAGTGTCCGCATCGATGTAGGTGCGCACATGACCATTGGCGCTGACGGTCAAATTCATTTGGGTGAAGTCGTTCAAGCGCCAGCCGGTGCTCCGGTGACGCCCGCATTTCATCCGGAAGCCGGCGCCCCTTCTGCCGAGTCATTGACCAAAGTCACTCCTGCGGAAGCTGCAGAAGGAATTGTCATAACCGAAACATCCGCGGAACCGTTCGAAGCCGCAGAGCCGTTCACCGCACCGATAGAAACACCTGTCGCTCAGCCGGAAGTGCCAGTTGCGCCTGCTGAAGCGCCTTCTGCCGAGAAAATCCAACCGCTTCCGGAAAAAGAAATTGTGTCACCGGAACCGGTAGCAACAATTGATAGGACCGACGCTCCGGAATTCGTGAGCGAACCGCATGCGGAAACTCCGCCCGCGAACGCGGCGGAAGCGGCTGCGACGCAAGCGCCTGTGCCCGTTGTTGAACAAGGCTTTATATCAAATCAGCTCGGTCTTAAGATACCGGTCGCCGAACCACATATCTATACCAGTCCGGATGGGGCACTCTTCGCGTATGGCGGCTCGCCAACCGAGAGGTTAGGCGCGATAACAGAATATCTCAAGCAGAATCCGGGCAAAGTTGTCATCAGCGGGGACTCCTCGGGTGAAAACCGTATTCCATGGGGTCTCGTCGACGGGAAATTGGTCCCAGGCAAGATGATGCAGACACGAGGTTTCCTTGGCCTTGGATTATTCACGACTTGGATGAAACCGCCCGAACCGGATGAATTTAAGCAACTTATTAAATAGCCCATGCTATGATGCCACCTATGCCCCGTATGACTACACTCACGAATCAACAAAGTGCCGCAGTGATGCAGGGACGTGCTCTTTTTATTCATAATCGAGGCTACTCACAGTAGTCATACGGGGTATGCAAGACGAAATGACGAAGTTGATAGCGACCGACTTGGGAATTGCGGAACTTCCGCTCGCGGAACAGCAGACGCTCATCGCGCAGTTCGGTGAAATTGCGCTGAAGGCCGCATCTGTTGCGGTGTTCGGGAAGCTCGCAGAAAATAAGCGCGAAGAATTCGCGAAGCTTGCCGAGGCGGGTGATGCGGCGACACTAAAAGCATTTTTGGACCGCGAAGTACCGGGGCACGAAGAGATAGCGAAGGCCGCCGTTGCCGAAGAAGTGAAGCGGTTTAAAGAATTTCAAAAGCCGTAGTATACTAGCGTCATACTAATAATGAGCATATGAAACCAACTCAAACAGGCATCGCTGTAGCCCTTGCACTCGCCGTTGTCGTTACCTTCTTTATCGTTCCGGGCCTCTGGCCGTGGAGAGCCGCAGCTCCGACTCAAGAACCGGTTCAAATTACTACCAATTCGCAAACCGCATCAACTACTATGCCCGCTGAAACAAAACCGCTTACGCAACTTATGATGAAGGATGAAATAGTCGGCACGGGTGCCGTTGCCGCAGCAGGCGATACAGTGACGGTGAAGTATGTCGGGGCGCTCACGAACGGCACTGTCTTTGATGCGTCGGCTAGTCATAAGGAAACCGAAAACGGCTTCACCTTTACGCTCGGAGCAGGGCAGGTGATCAAGGGTTGGGACGAAGGCGTTGCTGGTATGAAAGTGGGCGGCAAGCGCGTACTCGCCATACCGGCTGCACTTGCCTATGGCGCGCAATCGCCGGCGCCGAGCATTCCGGCAAATTCAGACCTCATTTTTGAAGTGGAACTTTTGAACGTACAAAAATAGGTTCACTGATTCCGAAAAAATAATGGGCGCGAACTGCTTTCGCAAGTTCGCGCCCGTTTCCGTACGCTCCTTAGTACGGACTTTTTCCCAACACCTTCACTTTGTAGTTGGGCATGTCGGCAAGGATTTCCCGGCCGCAGTTTTCGAAGGTATACGTCTGGCCTCCGAGCGTGATCAAGCCGTTGGCAAGACCGCCGGTGCCTGAAGCGTATGCACCATATTCAGCCGATTGGTTCCGGTATACCTGGGTTGCGCCGGTGAAGGCGGCCGAGCCCAAGTACAGGCCAGTAGCGCCGGCGATAGCGTAGATTACGCCACTGCTAAGTACCGCAACCAAATTACTCGGGCGGACCTCGCCGTTGAAGAACCGGCACAGCTTCTCGGCTTTGTTGATTGCCTCGAGTTGCCTGTCGGTTACTTCATCTCCCCGGACAAAGTAATTGAGTTTGAGATTGTCACGGTCGAGCCAGTAATCCGGGACGTTCTGTTTGTGGGCGACGATAGTAATTTTCTCGCCGTCGGGGAACGTTTCGGTTCGCTTTACGGCCGGGCCTTGTGAGGCACAGCCGCTGATCAGAGTGATGCTCGCCAAAATGGCGATCCTACTCAACATCTTTTTCATGGTCAAAGACCTCCATCTTGGGGCCGTTTCAGAATTGAAGCGGTGGAACCCCGTCTAGGTACAAGGATACTCTACAATTATAATTTGTCAATACCAGCCGAATGAGGTACGTTAGAGAGTAATGAGCGCGATACAATTCAAGATTGAGAAGCGCGCGCCCGGATGCCGGGCGCGCGCCGGCACACTGACCACTCCGCACGGCGTCATCCAGACGCCGGCTTTCGTGCCGGTGGGGACGAAAGCGAATGTGAAGGGAATTCTTCCGGATGCGCTCGGGAAACTGGGTGCGCAAGTGGTGCTCGCAAATACCTATCACCTGTATCTCCAGCCGGGAGAAAAGATTGTGCAGGACGCCGGCGGGCTCGGGAAATTTATGGGCTGGGAAGGACCCACGATGACCGACTCGGGCGGTTTTCAAGTGTTCTCGCTTGGCGCGGCCTTCGGGAAAACCATTTCCAAATTTACGAAAGAAGACTTGGAGGTTTCGCCTCCAAGTGAGAAGCCGGTGATTTATGATGAAGACGTGGCGAGCCAGCACGGACAACTCGCCGTCATCGACGACGAAGGAGTCACCTTTACTTCACATCTCGACGGCTCGCTCCACCGCTTCACGCCTGAACGTTCAGTCGAGATACAGCACGCCTTGGGAGCAGACATCTTCTTCGCCTTCGATGAATGCACTTCGCCAACCGAGCCGTACGAATATCAGAAGGAAGCGATGGACCGGACTCATCGCTGGGCAAAACGGTCTCTCGATTATCACCGTCGTCTCGAATATGAAGAAAAGAAGCAGGCCCGTACACTACTTCTCGCATCGGCCTCCGGCCATGCGCAAAGCGCAATGCGAGACGTAGTGTCCGGGCAGGCAATATTCGGCATTGTGCAGGGCGGGCGTCATGAGGACTTGCGCAAAGAATCTGCACGCGAGATCGCTTCACTCGGCTTTGACGGCATCGGCATCGGCGGCTCTTTCTCAAAAGAGGACATGCGGAGCGCGCTCGCGGCGGCAGTGGGTGAGTTGCCAGAAGAATTACCGCGGCACTTCCTCGGCATCGGCGAGCCGGGTGACATCCTCGAAGGCATTGCAAACGGTATGGACCTCTTTGACTGCGTCGCGGCGACACGCATCGGCCGTCACGGCTCCATCTACACCAGGCATGGCATTGCCCACCTCAAAGGCGAAAAATACCGCACCGACTTCACCCTTCTTTCTGATGTGGGACTTACGAAGTCCCACATGGGTGTGGAGTTCACATTGGCGTATATGGCACATTTGGTGCGGAGCGGGGAGATGCTCGGCTCGGTCATTTGCTCAATGCACAATGTCGGCTTCATCTTGAATTTGGTCGCCGGCGCGCGCGAGGCTATTCTTAACGGCCGCTTTGACGACTATCGTGCAGACTTCATTCGTGACTACTATATCTAAATAAAAAAGGGACCGTGTGGTCCCTTTCCCATAAGCATCGAGACGATCAGTCATTCTGCGATGATATTCTCAATAACGCCATTGACCTTCGCATAGAAGCCCGGTGGCAAGCGGATTTTTTCACCGCTATATAGATCGGCTATCCACGGGTGTCGGTGACAATAGAGATGAAGATTGTGTTTATCGGCATAGCGTCTGATTGCAGCAGCCTTTAATTTATCATCCGCTTTTCGTTTCTTGACCAGGACTTCTTGAATGCTGATCAGCTTACGTATGCTCATTCTTCTTGCCGCCGCGGCTACTTCTCCCATTTCTTTCTCGAATTTCGGTTCACGGCGCTTGCGTTTGACGATAATGGTCATGATGTCTCCCTATATGTGGAACCGCGAAGAACTTCTAGCGAAAGTGCTGGTCGCATAGTATAGTGAAGGGTCCACATGTCAAGATATGGCTAATTTCAAATTGCATACCCCATACCCACCGGCGGGGGACCAGCCGGCGGCCATCAAAAAACTCGAAGAAGGACTCGAGAAGGGTTTGATACATCAGACGCTTTTCGGTGTGACCGGCTCGGGGAAGACCTTTACCGTGGCCAATGTCATTGCCCAGCACGATAAGCCGACTCTGGTGCTTGCGCACAACAAGACACTCGCTGCCCAACTCGCGCAGGAATATCGGGAATTTTTCCCTGAGAATGCGGTCCACTACTTCGTTTCGTACTACGACTACTACCAGCCGGAGGCATATATCGCGCACTCGGATACCTATATAGAGAAGGAGGCGATGATAAACGCCGAGATAGACCGGCTCCGCCACGCCGCGACGCAGGCGCTCCTCACACGCAAAGACGTTATTATCGTCGCGTCGGTCTCGGCTATCTACGGCCTCGGGTCGCCAGAGGAATATGAGAAAGTGCACGTGAAGATAGAACGAGGCGCCGCGGAGAATCGCGCGGCGCTTATTCGCAAGCTCGTTGGCATTTATTTTGAGCGCACGAACGCCGATCTCAATCCGGGGCAGGTGCGCGCCATCGGCAATTCGCTTGAATTTATGCCGGTGAACGAGCGTGCGATTTTCCGCATTACGTTCGAAGGCGACGTCGTCGCTTCCATACATCAACTCGACCCGGTCTCGCGCGCAAAGATGAAAGAGCCAAAGTCGGTCTTCGTATTCCCGGCGAAGCACTTCGTGACCAGCATTGAAGAGCGCGACCGCGCTATCGAGGACATCAAGCTCGAGCTCGAAGAACAACTCGCGAAATTCAAAAGGGAAGAGAAACCGCTCGAAGCCGAGCGCATCAAGCGCCGCACGCTTCACGACCTCGCGCTCATTCGCGAGCTTGGATATACGAGCGGCATTGAAAATTATTCGCGACACTTCGACGGGCGTGCTCCAGGCCAGCCGCCGCATACGCTCCTTTCGTATTTCCCGCACAAGAAAGACGGCTCCGCGGATTTCTTGACCGTCATAGACGAATCGCACGTCACCGTCCCGCAAATCGGCGGTATGTATGCCGGCGATAAGTCGCGTAAGGATGTTCTCGTTGAGTACGGTTTTCGCTTGCCAAGCGCGCGTGACAATCGTCCGCTCCGTTTTGAAGAATTTGAAGAGCGTATTGGCCAAGCGCTGTACACGAGCGCGACGCCGGGCCCGTATGAAAAAGCTCATTCCGAACAAATCGTGGAGCAGGTCATCCGTCCGACCGGTCTCATCGACCCCGAACTCACCGTCCGCCCTGTTTCCGAAGGTGCCGTAGTGATTCCCTCCATATATGGAGGGAATGGCACTGCCATACATGACAGTGCGAAATACAAGGGACAGATCGCGGATTTTATTACTGAAGCGGAAATAGTTATTAAGCGCGGGGGTCGCGCGCTCGCAACTACGCTCACCAAGCAGATGGCGGAGGACTTGGCGGCATTCCTGCGCGAGAAGGGTATTAAGGCGGAATATTTGCATTCGGATGTAAAAACCATTGACCGCATTGATATCCTCACCAAATTCCGACAAGGCGGCTTTGATATTCTCGTCGGCGTGAACCTGCTTCGCGAAGGACTCGACCTACCGGAAGTGGAACTCGTGGGCATTCTCGACGCTGATAAAGAAGGATTTCTGCGGAGCGAGACCTCGCTCATCCAGACCATCGGGCGTGCGGCGCGAAATGTTCTTGGGCGGGTGATTCTGTATGCCGACGTGATGACCGGCTCCCTTGAGCGAGCTATCGGCGAGACGAACCGTCGCCGTGCAATACAGCTCGCGTATAACGAGAAGCATGGCATTACTCCGCAGACCATCAAGAAAGAGATACACGACATCGCGGCATCTATGCGCACCGAGCATCAGCGCACGATAGATGAACTCCTCGTGCTCGATACGCTTGCCTATAAGGACGACCCCAAGGAGTTTATAAAGAGAAAGAGGGAAGAGATGAGCGAGGCGGTAGAGTTACTCGACTTCGAAACCGCCGCCCTCGTCCGCGACGAGCTCTACAAACTGGAAGGGAACGGACCGAAAATAAAAAAGTCCCGCACCCGCAAAGCATTGAGCGGCTCATAAACAACAGAAGATTATATATCGCTTCGCCTGGAGGTAATTCACCGACGGTCACATGCTGAGCGCACGTGACCTCATCATTGATTATCCACTTTGTATATCGACATACCGCACTACTGTTTCTAATATGGAGTATTCTTCTGGTATATGCCCCCGGCTTCTAATCCTAGTCAACGAGTTCTTATTATTGGAGTAGTCATAGCGGTGTGCGTTATAGCCGGCTCATCGTATATCGCGTATCGGTTCGGTTATGGGCAAGGCCTCGCAAACAAGGCTCCGTCTCAGGCACAGGGAGTAACGACGATACCTGTTCGTGTCGTAATAGGCAGTGTTGAAAGTGTATCCGACCAAAAGATCACACTCAAGGATCCTCAAAGAGTGCCGAATACTTCCGATGCAGTTGATCAGACATCACGTATGGTTGTCGTAGTCGGACCGGGGACCATTGTCGAGCGTATCGTCCAGAAAGACGCGGCAACTATCCGCAAAGAGCGAGAGGCATATTTGAAACAGACTCAATCGCCAGAAGCAAAAAGTTCCGGCATCCTCCCGATACCGCCGGAATCTTTCACTCGTGAAAAAATTACCCTCGCTGATATTAAAGTCGGCGATACTATATCGGCGTTCGCAGGAAGCGACATAACGGCATTGACCACTTTTACTGCCTTAGAGATACATGTGCAGATCGCGCAAAAAATACCAACAGCGATCCCTAATGCACAGTGAACAATTGCCGTATGAGTTCAAACAATAAGAACGTACGTCGTCCATCACAAAGTAAGTTTTTTCGCCCCATTTTATTAATCGCTGTTTTTTTTGCCGGTGCAGGGAGCGTACATGCACAGAGCTATACAACTCCCGGAGTCTACACCTATACCGTCGGTAATTATACGACGCTCGATGTACAGCTGGCTGGCGGCGGCGGTGGTGGCGGTGGTTGGGCACAGCCGTATGACGGAGCATATACCATGCCGGAAGGCGTACAGGGAGGCGCTGGAGGTGCCGGAGGTTATGCGCGCGCTACGATTTCTGTTACTCCGGGACAGAGCATCACTTTTTATGTCGGCGCCGGAGGCGCTGGGGGGCGTATTTCCTACAACGGCGGCGCCGGAGGCGGCGGCGGAAGTTCATATTTTTCTGGGTATGTAGCCGGAGGAGGAGGCGGCGGCGGCGGCGGCATGTCCATTCTTTCGCCCGGACACACAGGTGGTGGCGGTGGTGGCGGTGGCGGATTGACTCCCGGATCAATTGGTGAGGGTTGTGAAAATTGCGGTAATGGAATGGGTGCCGTTGGCGGTTTTGGCTATGGCCCTGGAGCCACGGGTATGACGTGGGCGGATGGTTCTAATTGGTGGGCAAGATCAGGTCTCGGCGGACTTGGTGGCACCTACGGGGGGAATGGAGGACGATCCGCTATCACTATTCCTTATACGGTCTCAGATGTTTGTTCAGCATATAACAGTGATATGAGTTGTGCTGCATACAACTCGTATTATGACCCCAGCGTTCCAGGGAGCGCAGGCGCTCCAGGTTCTGCTGGAAGCGCGAACGGCGGGTCGATAATTCCCGGCGGCGGCGGCGCCAGCGGTGCCGGCACTTCGGGCACCTATCAAAATGGCGGTACCGGAGGAAATGGCTACGTCATTATTACTCCAGTTACTCCAGCGAATCTTCCAATTTGTACGGTGGAGCAATCTTTTTCGCCAGGTCCAGATGTGTGGCAGGTTATCTGGACTTGGATTTTATCCCCGGGGGAAACAACCGGCACAAGTTCGACTTTCCCCGCGTATGGCCCAAGAACGTCTTCCAAGTATGCGCCTTCATGTCTGGGTGAAAATGGAGGAATTTGCGTGGCGCCGTCATCATATGATGCACTAGGATTTGGATCGTATGGCTGTACTACCGCCACCGAGGCTTCCTGCGTTCTCCCGTGGGGTGGCACCCTCGCGAGTGCCGCTTCAACCACGGCATATCAATCATCTTCAGTTACTTCTCCAACAGTTTGCACTTCCGAGACGCGCACTTGTGTGAACGGCACTTTGAGTGGTTCGTATACAAATCAGAATTGCACCGTTACCGCCCCCCCAGTGGCGCCAACCTGTGGTTCAGCGAACGGGCACACTTTTACGAATGGGAACCCGCTTCCTTACGCGTTAGCGACGTACAATACCACCTACTACCAATGTTCGAGCAATAGTGTTTCCACCAATCTTACATTTCCAACTGCCGGTGGTTCGGTATCTTGGATCTGCTCGAGTGACGGAACCTACGGTGGTACACTGAGCAGTCCTTGTTCGGCGAGCCGCGCCGCCGCTCCGGCCTGCGGACCCGCAGGGCTTCCTCTGCCGAATGGGCATACATTTCCAGCCAATGCGACTGGTTACGATGCTACCTACTACCAGTGTTCTGCCTATAGTACCCCTACGAACCAAACTTTCCCTGCAATCGGCAGTTCGGTGTCGTGGCTCTGTTCGAGTGACGGCACGTATTCTGGTACCTTGAGTGGCCAGTGCAAAGCAAGTCGGGACGCCACCCCCATCACCGGTTCCTGTTCCGTCACCCCCACCTCCGGTACTACCGGCACTTCCTTCACATGGAGCGCAAGTGGCGTCTCCGGCGGCACCGGTTCGTATGCCTATGCGTGGAGCGGTACCGACAGTCTCTCGGGCGCAGCTTTAAGCGTCACGAAATCGTACGCGACCGCTGGCACCAAAACCGGTTCGGTCGTCATCACCTCGGGAGGAGTCTCAAAAACAGTCGCGTGCAGTACAAGCGCCACTGTGACGTATGTTTGTACCAGCCTTCCAGCAAACGCCACCGCGTATCCGGCCCCCGACAACACCGGCCTCGCCACCACCACCGCCTATTCTTATTCAGCAACCAATACCACGGCAAAATGCCAGTTCGGCTGCAATACCAACTACACATGGAACACGACAAGCAAGACCTGT
>Ga0172379_10001168_pt1 | contig 55229 bp, 62 predicted proteins | sample GrowelOW334metaG_FD_119756 | JGI IMG/M metagenome (GOLD analysis project Ga0172379, IMG submission 119756) | Groundwater microbial communities from an aquifer near a municipal landfill in Southern Ontario, Canada - Groundwater well OW334 metaG | ecosystem: Environmental > Aquatic > Deep... | reverse complement strand
ATTTCTGAACAAGATAGTGTAATTTTGAATTCCTATTTTTTTTAGTTGAGAAGTATTCATAATTGTTTCTTTTGATTCTTCTCCGTCATAAAGAATGAATTTAACCTGCTCAACATATTTTTTGTTTTCTTCTCCTATTATTGTTATGGACAAAATATTTTCATTAATTTTTACAGATGACTTGTCTATTTTTAAATCAACACTGCTTACTTCTTTTGGTTTTATTGTTGAAATATTATAAACAATAATCGCAACAAAAAAGATTGCAAAAAATATTCCCAATATAAATAAGAAATTTTTTAAGAAATCAGTCATCCCTCTTTTTTTCATATTTTTAATAAACCAAAGATGTTTATAAATTTCTCTATTGATAGTGTCTAAAAAGTTTTTTAAATCCCTCTTCCATATAAATATATGACTAAAAAAAAGAAAGAGACAAAAACTACTTCTGAAAAAGGAGAAAAAAATACTCGTGTTGAAAAAGTTCTTGTTGAAAATTTTGTGTCTCTTCAAAAAGTTATGACAAATCTTGCTGTAAAATTAGATAAATTATCTGATGAAATGTCCAAACTTCTTGAATTATTTGAAATATCTGCAAAAGCAATGGCAGAAAAGGACTTTGAACAACTAAAAACTTCTGACAATAAAGAAACGCTTGAAAAATTAAATAAATTGCTTGAACAGAATAAAATAATCGCAAAAGGATTGACTCTCATTGGAGAAAAAAATATTCCTTTTCCAAATTTCCAAAACATCCAAAAACAACCAAATGAACAAATAAAACAAAATCAATCTCCAATGTCATCACAGGGGTATCAAATGTCAAAAAAATTCTAAACATTTAAAGAGATAAAAATGTTAAACCAAACATCACAAGAATTTAGAATTCTTTTTTTATTAAAATTTACAGAAGAATTAATAAAAAATTCACAAACAGCAGAAGCATTGGCATTAAGAAAAAGACTAAGAGAAAAAATAAAAGAAAATGTTGAAAAAAAAGAAAATGAGGAAAGGTTAAAAAGAATTGTTGAAAAAAAAGCAATAACAAAAGAGTTGGAAGAATTATCTGAAGAAAGAACAAAAACACAAAAAAAACCAAAGTTTGAAATTAAAGAAACCAAAATACCTCTTCCAAATATCCCGATTACAATAAAAAATATTATTCCTTCCCCCACAGAACAGGAGATAGATTTAGGAAAATTAAATTCCTTGATAAGAGATCCAACAGTGATATCTATAGAATGCAATGGAACAGGAAAAAATATAATTGTCAGAAGAATTAAAGGAGAAAAAAGAATAACCGGAATAATTCTTGATAAAAATGAAATAGACAGATTAATCGGATTGTTTTCTGAAGAGGCAAAAATTCCTTCTCACGAAGGCATATTCAAAGCAGCAGTTGGAAAATTAGTAATTTCTGCGATTATTTCGGATATTGCGGACTCAAAGTTTTTAATAAGTAAACTTTCTCCTTTTGAGTATTATGCAAGATAAAATAACAAGAGAAAAGCTGGAAAAATATTTCGGATTAACAGAAACAGCACTGAAAAAAATCAAAAAAAAAGTTATAAAAGGAAAAGAAAAATATGCCAAAGAAATAATAGAAATGGTTGAAAATTATCTTTCTGATGCGCATTATTTTGCAAAAAAAGGGGATTTTATAAATGCGTTTGCTGCAATAAATTATTCACATGGCTGGATTGATGCGGGAGTCAGGTTGGATGTTTTTAATGTCAAGGATAGGAAGTTGTTTACAATAAAATAATTATTCGTTTAATTTTTCTTTTTGTTTTTTTATTTTTTCCTCAATTTCTTCAATTTCCTTTTCCCAATAGGGAATTAAAGTAGAATTTTTTCCTTTATAAAATTCAATCTTCTTAATATGCTCTTCTTTTTGTTTTTCAAAACTTGCTATAGATTTCTCTATCTTTTTGTTTTTACCCATTTTTCTTGTTTTATTATCTTTTTTTTAAGATAACTATAGATTTTTTTTGCTTCTAATAAGGAAATTATCTCTTGTCTTTTTTCATTATTTTTTGAACGGATATATGCTTCATAAGATTTTTCCGAGCCAGTAATCATTCTCACTAATTTAAGAAAATCCTTATTATTTTGTTTTTTGTTTTTAATTAAACAATCAACAATATAAGTTTGTCTTAATCTCAGAACAAGGGAATACATAATATTATCAGAAATATTTTCATTTTGCATTTCAGCTAATTCAATAGCCGTCTTTTCCATTTTCATAGCAGATTTTGATAATTCTATATGAAATTTCAGATTTTTTCTTGTTATGGGGGTCTCAATATAATTTTCAATCAATTTATCATTTAATATCGATTTAGCTTCTTTTAACATAGGCAATAAAGGAAGTATATTTTTCTTTAAAGTTTTCTCTAAATCATATTTAGAAATTAAAATTATCTCATATTTCCCATTAAGTATTCTCTTATTTTCTTTTTCAGTTATGACCAAGACATCAATATCACTGCTATTATCTTCTTCCCCCCTTGCATAACTTCCAACAAGATAAATTCCTAAGATATCTTTCAAATAAGGCTCTAAGAGACTGAATATTTCTTGTTTAATATTTAATGGTTTTTGCACTAATTTTATCTGTGCTCTCCCATTTAACCATTCTTTAGGCAAAATAACTCCTGCACTATTGCCTACTTTTACTATTGGTTTAATCAGTTCATATTCCATAGTTATAACAATGTTATAACATTTATATAGCTTTCTGTTAATATGCTCTAAAGTCAATATTTAAAAATATTAAGTCATTAATACAATCATGCAAAAAAAGGTGGTTGTAATAAGTTTAGGTGGTAGCTTGATTATTCCAGGGGATATTGACACTAATTTTTTAAGAAAATTTAAAGAAATAATCAAAAAAAATTCCAACAAGTATAAATTTGTAATTGTCTGCGGAGGAGGAAGCATAGCAAGAAAATATATTTATTCTTTAAGAGAAATTGGAGTTAATGAAAAATTACAAAGCATGTCTGGAATTTCAGCAACAAGAATGAATGCAAGATTTATGACTTATTTTTTTGGTAAAGATGCTGCGGAGGGAATTCCACATGATATGAAACAGGTTAAAAACTTGCTGTTAAAAAATGATGTTGTATTTTGCGGTGCTTTGAGATATGAACCAAACCAAACTTCTGACGCAACTTCTGCAAAATTAGCTGTTTATTTTGACACTTTTTTTGTTAATTTAACAAATGTTCAGGGATTGCACGATAAAAACCCAAAAGAACATAAAGATGCAAAATTCATTCCAGAAATTTCCTGGAATGCCTTTGATAAAATGGCAAACAAGGAAAAATACAAGCCAGGACAACATTTTGTTTTAGATCAAAGTGCATCAAAAATAATTATGAAAAACAAAATAACAACTTACATATTAGGAAAAGATATGAAACAATTTGGTAATTTATTGAACAACAAAGAATTCAAAGGAACAACCATAAAGGGTTAAGAATAAAAATTTATTTTATAAATCTCACCCCATCAAAATTTTCAAACTCTTTGTCGCCGGTAAGAAATTCCACATTAAGTTTTTTTGAGAAAACATAACCAATACAATCAGTATAAGATAGATTTTTTCTTTTGTTCAGCAATCTAAATTCATTCGCTTTTTTTATGATTTCATCGTCAAAACTTTTAATAAATTTTTTAAATTTTTCAAAATAAAAATTAGCTGTCTCTACTCCATATAATCTTAATAAACCATAATGCAATTCAATAAGATTTAATCTTGTGGTAATAATCGAAATATCTTTTTTGTATTCTTCATAATCCGGATTTCCGCAGATTATTTCAAAAAAAGCATAAGTGTCAAAGAAATATGTCTTTATGTTCTCCATCCTTTTCGCACCAAATCTTTAAATTTTTGCCCGGAAATTTTCTTTTTGTTAATAGAACCAAAAACATCGGAAATATCGGCTTTCCTAACTATTTCTATTAAAATAGGGTTATTTTCATCAAGATTTTCTTTATTGATTAATTCTTTTGGTAGTATTATTCCAAATGAATTACCCCATTTTTTTAAATTCACTTCTATAGCCATAATTATACAAAAGTATAACTTATATATAAACCTTTCTGCATATAGATTATTTTAGTTTTATGTTCTTTTTTCCAAGATTAGAAAGATACTCATTCATAAATTCTTTCTCTGTTTCTTTTTTCTTCTTGTCAAGAATTTGTTTCACTTTATCTTGAGGGACTGACTTTATTGTTTTCTTTATCTCTTTCATTTCTTTTCTCTCGGTTTCCCATGTCTTTAATTTTTGAACTATTTCTTTTCCTTTTCCCTGTTTTTTAAGATGACTAATCTCTTCTCTTTGTTTCTTTTGCTTGTTTTTTATGTTTTCGACAACATGTTGCTTTTCTTTTTCAAATTGTTTTAGTTTTTCCCTGAATTTTTGTAGTTCCTCTTCTTTCTCTCTTTTAAGCATTTCAATTTCTTTTTCCTTGTGTTTATTAAGAGTCTCTATTTCCTGCTCTTTGCGTTTCTTAATTCCCTCTATCTCTTGAATTTTATTTTGATTAAGAGTTTTAATTTCTTCTCTTTTCTTTTTCTGGTATTTTTGTTTTTGTTCTTCTTCTTTTAATTGTCTTAATTTTTCTTTTTCTAATAATGCTTTTCTTATCTTGTTTTCTTTCTCTTCCAAAACCTTATTTCTTTCTGAATGCAATTCTGTTTTATACTGCTGAATTAAATTTAAGTTGGAAGAAAGTTATCTTGCTTGCTGTTTTCTTAAAAAAGAAGTTTCTTCTCTATGCCTTACTAAATTAAATAAAAAGATTAAAATTAACATGATAATAACAAGAATTATAATTATAAGATAATCACTGAATTTGCTTATATCTATGCTAAATCCTTTTGATTTTATTTCAAAGAAATAAGTGGAAAAGCTTGTTGATGCTCCGTAAGTTATAGAAGTGATAAAAATATAATCTCCTACTTTTGTGTTTTTAGGTATGTCAAATGTTTTTATTGTCGAAAAAGTGTCTTTTATTGCAAGATTTTCTTCATCAGATAATAGAACATCTCCGTTTAAATTTTGGACAACATAATTCAGTTTCACACTGCTAAGTTCATTATTTTTCAAATTGAATACTTTAATATCCATTCCTAATTTTTCCCCCTTGTAAACTTCAAGATATGCTGGGAGTGCTTTTTGAGTTATTGCAAAAAGAGGTTCTCTATCTTCAATCCCCAAAATAATAGGTATTTTTTGTGAGGAAGATGAACTTTCAATAACTAAAAAACCAGAATAAACTCCTGACTTAAATAAATTGTCTTTGAACAAAATTTCCAAAGTTTTTGTCTCTCCTTTATTAAGATTAAATCCATCTTCATTGATAGAAACTAAATTATCCATATTTTCAAAAGAAATTTTAAAATTGTTATTATTTTTAAGATTAGTAATTATTACATCCCCAGTAGATTCCCCGCCATTTGGAATATTTAATTTTAATAATACAGTATTAACAGAAAAATCATTATGAGAAATGAAACTTTTTATTTCAGAAATATCTAATTGAGTAAACAAAAAATATCCAAAAGCCAAAAGAACAATTATCAACCCCACATAAAGGAATTTTTTGTTAAAATGGAATTTATGTTTTTCGCGACTCTCTTTTTTTAATTGATGTTTTTGTTTCTTTTTTTTCAATTTAATCACCTCTTTTTCTTCTTTGTTCTTATGTTTCCTGTTTTTTTATACTTTTTGATTAATAAGAATGTGATAATCAAGGTTACAACAAGGACAAGAACTATTCCAACTAAAACAATCTGGTCTCTTGTGAATCCCATAAAGCCCTCTCTTACTTTAAATTGAGAACTGGCAACAGCAACTCCTCCAGGATAAATTAATTCTATTCCTAAAACATAATCACCAACAGGCAAATCAGAAGTAGCAAATTCTTTTTCTAATGACTTTTGGTCATAAACCATTATTGTTTCAGAGTCCTCAAAATAAATCTGTCCGTTAAAGTCCTTTATAATATAGGTTAAAGTAACATCCATTTTTTCTTTTATGCCTGCCTGAAGCATATTAATCTGTGATTTAAGATTGCTTCCAGGAGTTATTGATTTTGATAATGCGGGAATTACAACACTAACATCAAACAAACTCTTGTCTGTTTTAACATTTACGACTACAAGAATTTCCTTGGTTGTTACTCCAGAAGAAATTAATATCTTTCCAGTATAAATTCCAATTTCGGCAGGAGAGGTTATTGTAAAGGCAATTTCGCCTGTTTCTCCAGAATTTAATTCTATGCTTGTTTTGTCCAAGAATAAAATTCCATCCATATTACTTTTTGAAATTGCAAATGTTTTTTTGTTTTTTTCATTATTTGTTATTTGAATTGTATTATGTTCTGTATAACCCAAAGATATTGTTGTTTCATAAGTTGTCTTGCTTAAATCAAATTTAATTGCTGTTGACGTAATACTACTTCCACCAGAACTTCCTCCACCACCAGGAGAAACAGAAGTTACAGGGGTTGTTGGAGCAGTAGCTATTGTGTAATAATTCAAAGTTGTTGAATTATATCTTTTAAGTGTTCCATTTCCATAAGCCCAGAAATAATATCCATAAGTTCCTGCAGTCAAACTTCCAACACTTGCGTAAAAGTGAGTGCCAGAACTTGACAAAGAATAATTTATTCCATTAAATTGTATTCCTGCACTTCCATTTGTGTTTATTAATGTTGTATTAAATCTATAATTTAATCCAGATGCATAGGCAGTATTATTAGTAACATTTACAGCCAAGTTTGTGAATTTTGGATAATCCCAATCAGAAACATTGTAAGTAAAATTATAACTCGCTTCTATAAATGTTCCATCTACTCTTGTTAAAACACTACCATTAGAACTTGTAGCAGAAGCATAAGCACGATAAACACCTACACCATAACTTGCATTATACGCAGTATTCCATTTTCCATTCCATAAATCATCTAATTTAACATAAGAACCATTATCATAAAGAGTATATGGTGTTGAATCATTGTAAATTATGTCATCATCGACCCAACTGCCTTCATTCCAATATTGAACTTTTAATAAAATATAAACAGAAGCATTGTTGGGTCCATAGTTTTGCATTTTTGATTGGTTTGCTTCTTCTGCAGTGTAATTTGAAAAACCTGTAACACTAAATTCAAGATTTCCTGTATCAGTATTCCAAGTTATTATGTCACAATCAGCACACACTACTCCGTCTTTTAATATTGTAGGATAACCTAAATTTAGGTTATAAATCGAAACATTTGCAGATGAATTAAATGAATCATCTAAGACAGAAGAATCTATATAAACCCAGCCATTACCCATTTGAATATTTGTATCAATATCTGCAGCACTTGCATTAACAGCATTATTCCATTTTATTTTTCCATAAGTCGTATTTTCTACAACCATTCCCAAAACATTTGCAATATCTCCAACACTTTCTAAATTAGTAGTATCACCATTAAAATCACTCAATGCAACACACCACCCAGAATAATTAGAGCCGGCAGGAGAAATAAATCCTACAGGACAGGCGTTTTGTGTTGCTGAAATTGAACCAATACTACACCAATAATTTGCAGAACATTCTCCATCACAAGTGTTTAATGAATTTGTTGTTGAATTTCCATAATAACCTGCAGAACATTGTGCTCTTGTATCATTATTTGCAGGAGAAAAATAACCTTGTCCTACAACAGCACAACTTGCATTTCCATAATAACCTGATGCACATAACCATGTTCCACTTGCTTGACAAGTATTATTATTTACTATTTCTCCAGTATCATAACCAGCCACACCACTTCCACCACATTCTTTTCCAACTGCTGAACAATAGCTTATTGTTTCAGTAGAATCAAGAGCACAATTATTAGTTGCACAATCAGCATCAAGAGAACAAACACTTCCAGAAGCAGTAGGATTAACTATAATATACCAATTAGTTTCATTTGCAGTATAATTTTGATTTGAAAGAGCAGAAACATTAACAAACCATGTTCCAATATTTATGCTATTATTTGCTCCATTAATATAAATTGTTCCATTAACATTAATTGTAGCAGTTGTCATATTTCCAGAAACAGAAACATTTACTTGTTGAGGATATGTAACTGTTAAATTATTTGCAACTCCATTCAATAAAACATTTAATGGATTTCCTTGTTTATTCACAGTCAGATTCAAGAAATAATCCATTCCAGTGTAATTTTGATTATTTCTCAAAGAATAATTAATCACCCAGCTTCCTACACCCCAAGTATAATTACTTCCAATATTCACAGATGTTCCATTAATGCTTATCTCAACATTTGTATAATTTGTTCCAGAATATGAAGCATTAATTTGCTGTGGATATGTTACAATTAAATTATCACTTGCTCCATTCAGCAAAGGAGTTATTGATTGAGACAAAGTGCTTATTGTAATATACCAATTACTTTCATTTGCAGAATAATTCTGGCTTGAAGCAGAAGAAACATTAACAAACCAAACCCCAGCTCCTAAACTATAATTAGTTCCAGAAGTAAATGCTGTTCCATTAACATTAATTGTAGCAGTTGTTAAATTTCCTGAAAAACTTACATTAACTTCTTGTGGATATATAACACTTAAATTATTTGCAATTCCATTTAATAAAACATTTAATGGATTTCCCGCAGAATTAATCGTCAATATCAAAGATGTCTCATTAGCAGAATAATTCTGGCTTCCTGCAACAGAATAATTTAATGCCCAAACTCCAGCACCGATTGTGTAATTTGTTCCTGATGTTAATGTTGTTCCATTTAACAAAATTGTTGATGTTGTTTTATTATTCAACAAAGTTGCATTTATTTGTTGTGGATATGTTATTGATAAATTATTACTTAATCCGTTTAACAAATAAGTAAATGCATCTCCTTCTTGATTTACAACAAATATTTCTTCGTCAATAGATGCATTTGCAGAATAATTCATACCACCAGAAGTATTCAAAATATAATGATAAGTTCCTGCCCCAAGCAAAATTGTCTTTCCTAATTCTGTTGATGTAACAGAGATATTATCTCTATATAAATTATAAGTTACATCTCCATCTCCATTATTACTTTCCGAATAAGTTACATTAAGATTTCTCCCAAATATGATTGGAGATGTTTCATTGAACACCAAACTTCCTGTTGAACTTGCATTTGCAACAGAATAATAATTCAAAGTTGTTGAGTTGTATCTTGCAAGTGTTCCATTTCCATAAGCCCAGAAATAATATGGATATGTTCCAGAACTTAAACTTCCAACACTTGCATAAAAGTGAGAAGATGTATTTGATAAAGAATAATTTATTCCATTAAATTCCAACCCACCGCTTCCATTTGTATTTATTAATGTTGTATTAAATCTATAATTCTGCCCAAGAGAATATACAGAATTATTTGTAATATTTACTGCAAGATTTGTGAATATTGGATAATTATTATCTAAAGTATAATCCAATACAACACTATTCAAACTTGGAGTTGTTGCGACATTTGAGGTTGATAAAAATGATTTATATCTAAAATATTGGTTGTTCGGAGTTAGAGTTGTGTTTAAATTTATTGGAGATGATGTAAAATAAGTTGATGATGTATTCCCACTTCCAACAAATGTTTCTCCAGAGCAAGAAGCATCATTGCAGGACTGAACTTGAAATTTAACAGTGCTTCCAGTGGAAGTCCAAGTTAGATTATTTAATTTAGCATCACTTCCAAAATTTATAACTTGTGAAGTATAATCCCCAGAAGGGTTATAAAATCCATTACCATAAACTTCAAATCCGTAATCAATATATCCTGAATTATCTTGCCAAGTTGTTCCTGAATCTAAACTTGAAAACCCACCTCCACCAGTATAAGATGCATAACGGTCTGTACGCGTAAGAATATAATGAGCTGCACCTGTTGAAGAACTCTTAAAAACAAGAGCATATTTTGTTGAAGGAGTTAATATATAAGAAGACATAGTTACATTATACCATGCTAAAGAAGAAGCAAAATTACTTTCAGAAAATGTTCCAGAACTTAAATCACTTCCTGTCGGAGCACCGCTTGCATTAACAGCTTTTATAGAAACTGTAAATGTTCCAGTAGGAGAATTTATTTTGGCTCCGGGAAAACCAACAGAAGTTATGGTAAAATTAACATTTGAACCAGTTGTTCCAACTGTAAATGTTTGTGCGGGATTAGAAGATTGATTAACAACAGCCCAAGCACCCCCATCCATACCAACAGCATTATCAAATTCCATTCGAGAACCATCAGTGAGGGTTTTAGACAATACAATAGTACTCCCACTTTTTACAGTATTGGAAAAAGTTCCATTCCAATCAGATGAAATACTATGAGTAAAAGTCGCAAACCCAGTAATCCCTCTTAATTTGCTAAAAATCATGTCAGACATTGAAACATTTTCTTCTTTTTGGTTGTATAAAAACAAGAAACTTCCTGCTAATAAAATTCCAATCAAAACCAGGGAAATTAATAGTTTAGTTTTCATTCAACATACCTCTTATTATTAAATTAATATTCTTAAAAAATTTCTCAGCATTATCCAAACTCTCCCTTGAAGGAGTTAAATTTGCTTGGGGTAATTTCTTATAAGTAAATTTTCCTCTCTTTGATTTTTCCTTTTTAAAAATTCCCAATAATTCATCTGCTTTAATCACAATAGAGTTGTAAATAATCAATAAATCCTCATCAATTTCTCCAGATAAAACTAATCTCTTAAATTCATCCAAGGTTTTCTTATGTTCTTCAGGAGGTTCAGTTTTAATTCCTTTTGTAATCAGCAAAGCTTTAGCAGAATAAAATATACAATAATAAGAATTAATAATAACATTGCTGAAAAAACTCGCATCTTTCTTTAATTCAAATTCTAATTTTAATTTTTCATCCATAGAAAGTTTAAATATAGCTCTAGCCAAATCTAACTCACTTTTTGCTCTGTCTAAATATAAAATTTCCCTACGTTCTAAATCCATTTTTATAAGCCTCTTTCATTAATTGATAATAAATATCTGCATTAAAAAATAATTTATGTTTTCTAAAAATCTGTTTCGCTAAATTTTCTTCTTTCCTTAATAACATTTTTATAAAATCATTAAAAGTTATATAATGTTCATCAACTTTCACAGCATAATTTAATTTAATATCATTAAAATAAGGCCTTATTTTTTTCTCTGCCTGCTTGTTTTCCACTAAAAAACAAACATCCAAATCAGAACCCTTTTTTTGCATTCCTTCTGCATAACTTCCAAAAATTAAAAGACAATAATTTTTTATTGGAATTTCATTTATTATCTCAATAACCATATCCAATCGAATAAAATTCAACGAATTTTGAGATTCTATATAATGTAATGATTGTATCAAAAAAGGGTTGTCTAAATTTAAATTATATATGTCCAAATTCCCTTTTCTTTCTGAAATCAAAAGTTTATTTTTTGTTAATAATTTCAATGCATTAAAAACCCATGGTTTGGACTTCTTTTGAGATTTTTTCATTATTTCCGAAGTGGTTAACCCACTAAACAAATCGCTTTTCCATGCTTCCAATAATTTAGTCTTTTCGTTTTGTATCATTTTAAATAATGATGATTATTTATTTAAATAACTTTCGTTACCTCTTTTAGTAATGTTTGACTATAAGTTCCTGTCCAATCTCCTGCGACATTGTGGGTTATTGCCACAAACCCAGTAATTCCCCTTAACTTATTAAAAATCATGTCAGATATTGAAACATTTTCTTCTTTTTGGCTGTATAAAAACAAGAAACTTCCAGCTAACAAAACTCCAATCAAAACCAGGGAAATTAATAGTTTAGTTTTCATTCAGCATACCTCTTTTTTCTTAATCATTTTTCGAAATATCTTGAAAATCTTTTTTAGTTAATTTAACATATTTACCATCTCCAAAAAATTTACTTAATTTAGATAAAAAACCATCATCAATAAAAACTAATGTATTATCCATACAAATTTACCTCCTAAAGAAAAAAACTCATCCGGCAACCAATTCAGATCACCGGGGCTCATATCAAATTTATTGATTTCTCTAAGTTTATAAATATTACTACTTCTATCTTCCATTCCCCGCCTCCAATAATTTATTTTCATTTAACAAAACATTCAAAGCATTAAACTTAATTTCTTTAATCAGATAGTTCAAATTATTAAACACAGAATTAAAAACAGCTTTCAAATTAAGGTTCATTGCTTCTTCAAAAATTCTTGAAATTTCAGGAGGGTCTGTGATATTAACTGTCTCATTGTAGCCATAATTATCATTCATAGTTCTTATCTGGATAGTAAGATTGCTGTTGATATTAAAGGTGCTTTGAGAGGAATTTGTTGAACTTAACGAGTTATTTGAATAAACCTGGTAAGTATATGTTCCGTTTAACCATCCAATATAATTATACTGCCAGATATCAAAAGAAGTGTTAGTCATAGTATAATTAGTTATTCCTGAATTAGGGTCAGTAATTTCAACTAAAACATCAGGAGTATAAGTTCCAGCAGTGAGATTTGCTTCTATCGTTACATTTAATCCAAATCCTTGAGTCGCAGGAGTGGTGTTTATTGAATTAAGAGTTGTTGCTTGATTCACAACAAATATTTCTTCGTCAACAATATTTGAATAATTTTGTGTGTCATTTCTGTGTATTGAATAATTATAAATTCCTGCTCCAAGAAGTTCAGTAGTTGCATTTGAAATTGTTGTTCCATTTCTAGTTAATACAAATGCACTCCCGCAGTCAGTATAAACCAAGAATTGTTTAGGATAAATTATCGGAGATGTTTCGTTAAATAAAATATTGCAATTGTCAGAAGATTGACTCATTGTCAGATTCAAGAAATAATCTGTTCCAGTGTAATTCTGATTATTTCTCAAAGAATAATTCACAACCCAATTTCCTACACCCCAAGTATAATTACTTCCAATATTCACAGATGTTCCATTAACACTTATTTCAACATTTGTATAATTTGTTCCAGAATATGAAGCATTGATTTGCTGTGGATATGTTACAATTAAATTATCACTTGCTCCATTCAGCAAAGGAGTTATTGATTGAGACAAAGTGCTTATTGTAATATACCAATTACTTTCATTGGCAGAATAGTTTTGAGTTGCAATAGAAGAAACATTAACAAACCAAACCCCAGCTCCTAAACTATAATTTGTTCCAGAAGTAAATGCTGTTCCATTAACATCTATTGTTGCAGTTGTTAAATTTCCTGAAAAACTTACATTAACTTCTTGTGGATATATAACACTTAAATTATTTGCAACTCCATTCAATAAAACATTTAATGGATTTCCTTGTTTATTAATCGTCAATATCAAAGATGTTTCATTTGCAGTATAATTCTGGCTTCCAACAACAGAATAATTTAATGTCCACACACCTGCTCCGATTGTGTAATTTGTTCCTGATGTTAATGTTGTTCCATTTAACAAAATTGTTGATGTGGTTTTATTGTTTAACAAAGTTGCATTGATTTGTTGAGGATATGTTATTGATAAATTATTACTTAATCCGTTTAACAAATAAGTAAATGCATCTCCTTGTTTGCTTACAATAAATATTTCTTCGTCTATAGATGCATTTGCAGAATAATTCATACCACCAGAAGTATTCAAAATATAATGATAAGTTCCTGCTCCAAGCAAAATTGTCTTGCCTAATTCTGTTGATGTTACAGAAATATTATCTCTATATAAATTATAAGTTACATCTCCGTCTCCATTATTACTTTCCGAATAAGTTACATTAAGATTTCTTCCAAAAGTTATTGGAGATGTTTCATTAAATACCAAACTTCCTGTTGAACTTGCATTTGCAACAGAATAATAATTCAAAGTTGTTGAGTTGTATCTTGCAAGTGTTCCATTTCCATAAGCCCAGAAATAATAAGAATATGTTCCAGGTATTAAACTTCCAACACTTGCGTAAAAGTGTGAAGATTCATTTGTCAAAGTATAATTTATTCCATTAAATTCCAACCCACCGCTTCCATTTGTATTTATTAAAGTGGTATTAAATCTATAATTCTGCCCAAGAGAATATGCAGAATTATTTGTAATATTCACAGCAAGGTTTGTGAAAGTTGGGTATTCTTGGTCAGGAAGAGTATAATCCAAAGTCACACTACTCAAACTCGGCGTCAACGAAGTATTCCCTGTCAAAAAGAACGCCTTATACTGAAAGTATTGATTATTAGGAGTCAGCGTCGTATTCAACAATGCGGGAGATGATGTGAAATATGTTGAAGCAGTATTTGAAGGTCCAACCAATGTTTCTCCTGAACAAGATGCATCATTGCAGGATGCGAGTTGGAATTTTAAACCTACTACTGTGTATTTATATATTTTATCTCCAGTGGTTCCAGCCATATACCAAAAATCATCTTTTAAGAAAGTTCCAAAAGGACTGGTATCTTGAGCATTAACATTATAAGCTGTTATATAATTGAAATTAGAATTATATTTATAAATAGCTTGATTAGTAGTTCTTCCTGTTATCCACCAATTAGTTCCGTCCCAACTAATACCTACTGCAAAATCTTCTTGAGCACCAATACTCCAATTTTGTCCTGTATAAGTCCAATTTGAATAATATTTATGAACTCTATCGCTATCACTTCCAATCATAAACCAGTTGCTTCCATTCCACGCTATATCCCAAGCACTTGTATCTTGAGCACCAACACTCCAATTCTTTCCAGTATATGTCCAATTAGAATAATATTCAAAAATATAAGCTTTATTTATTACCGCATACCAATTGCTTCCATTCCAATAAATTCCACCAATATCATCAATAATTTGAGGAATTGAATAATTTATAGTATTAGAAGTGAAATCTTCATTATATTGTAATACGTGTTTGATTCCATTCCCAGATATAAACCAAGCAGTCCCATTCCAATAAGGGTCTCTTGGAGAAGTATCTGCAATACTATAACTTGTTCCAGTATAACTTCCCCAGTCTCTTAGATTTAATCCAACCCAACTCAAATTCCCCCAAGCAACACTTGCTCCTGCATCTATGACTTGAGATTGATAAGTTCCTGCTGAAGAATAAACTCCTGAAGCATTTTTTGGATAGGTTATTGATAAATAAGGTCGCAGTTCAGCAGAAGCAATAGAACTTTCAAGTCTAATTAACTCAACACTTAAAGTATCATCATCTGCTGGTGCAGAATTATCATAATCTTCTTTAGATATTGCCACCATCTTAAAAGTATCACCCTTTTTTGTAAGAATGGCATTTCTACCAGCTAAATTAAATGTAATATTATTCCAATCTGCTGAATATGAAACTGAATTCCACACATTATTTAAGACAGTCCCAGTATATACTCCATTTAATCGCCATCCATCAAATAAATCAAAATCTCCTACAGCAATTGGATTGGTATATGTTGATGTAAGAAGATAAACACCAAAATCAGTAGCTGAAGAATCAGTATTACCATTAAAAGACAATGTAACATTATTAACTGTATTTATGTTGGGTATTGCAAATGAATAAAATGACCTCCTTACAGTGTAATACTGCCCAGTATATCCAGATTGTCCTATAAAAGGTCTATCAGCCCTAATAGTTCCAGCAGTTGCATTTCTTGCTACTGCATAACCACTAAGAGTTTCAGTATAAATTTCTGCATCATTTGTTGCATTAATTTTTCCGGAACAGGTTCCATCACCATTATCAGTATCTCCAGCTATACAAGTCCAGTTTAACACAACATTATTCCCACTAATCGTCGTATTCACAAAAGTTCCTGTCCAATTTGTTGAAGTGTTGTGGACAATTGTCGGGTCAACAATATAATCAAACTCAATTCCAGAATTATTTTCGTTTGGATTAGAACTCAAAACTTTCAAATCAAAAACATTTGTTGTTATATTCAAATTTGTCAAATAAACTTTATACCAATCTTCTTGTGTTATGTTTTCAAAAATTGCAATTGGGCTTTCTGTTTCATTTTGATTTTCAGTATAAACTTCAATGCTTGCGCTTTCATTATTAACACTTCCAGCATAAATTGTTATATCTTTTGTGTTATCCAATTCTTGCTCAAAAGTAACTCTTACATAATGTTCATTTGGAATTATTGTTGTTATATTGTCTTTTTCTTTGACATAATCATAAACATCTTCAACAAATGTCTTGTTTTCATCCAAATGAATTGCTTTTTCAATGTAAATTATTTCATAAACCTGCTCGCTTAAATGAGGAACATTCCATTCAATATAATCAACAAAACCATTTTCATCCAAATCATAAGCAGTAAAATTAACTTCAACTTTCACTAAAGTTGAATTAGAGATTATATCTGTTATTTCTTCGTTTATTGTTTCTGAATTATTTATTTCAATTGTTTTGTTTGTTTCTGTTTCTGAAACAACATTGATAGTTTCATTTTCAATAATTTCAGTAACTTCTGTAACATCTTCTGTTATTTCAATTTGTTCTGCTGTTGTATTTGATTGTTCTAAAACATCTGTCTGATTAATCTTTTGTTTTTCTTTAATGACATTCCCAGTAATTATAAGAGGAAAATTTAAATACTTATTTAAGTTAAAATTACCATAGTCCGTGAAGACTTTATACATTACCATTAATGCTACATTTTTGTGAGAACTTATCAATCTCACATTTTCTTTATTATTAACAACATTTCCTGTTATTGAAAAATTGTTTTCTGTTTGTTCTTTTTCAATTGTTAAATTACTCTCGCTCACCTGTGGTTCGCTCGAAATTGAATTATTATTAATATCAAAAGTTTCATTTGTAATTATTGAATTATTTTGCTGATTAATTGTATTATTTAGTTCATTTTCAGTTATTACAGAATTATTAATCTCATTTTCTGTTTCATTGATAATTTTTTCTTCTGTTTCTTCCTGTGTTAATTCAGAAGAATCAACATAATGATAAATTTTTATTTTGTTTGAATCATTCATCGAAATGTTTTTGTTTTCAATTATTATGTAAGCAAGAACATCCTGATAATTATAAGAATCATCAGCAGAAATTGTTATTCTTTTTCCGTTGCCGGTTTGTATTTCTTCTGCAACAGGACTTGGAGTATAATACTCCACTGCAACTTGTGTTTCATTGGTTTTTTCAGCTATTTGAGAAGCATCTACACTTTTTTCTGTTTCTGTTTCTGTGATTAAATTTTCTGTTTCTGCTTCATCTTCAAGAATAACATTTCCTGTTAAGCTAAAACTAGTTATTCTTTTCCAGAATTTGTAAAAAAATCCTTTATCTTTTTCTATATCCAATGAAACTTTTCCTGTAACTTCTCCCGTAATAAAGTTTGTTCTTTTTGTTTCATTCACAAGTTGTTCATATTCATTAAGTTCATTCAATGCTTCCAAAACTTCTTCTCCCGTCTTGATTGTTATATTATTAGATTGTTTTGGGAAAGTAATATTAATCTGCTCTTGTAAATTTTCAAGTTCAACTGATTTAATCCATTTTACTGGCTTGCCAATAATTATTTTTGCTCTGTTTGTTTTTATTTTATCTTCAACTAATTGAGTGATATTTGTTTCAATTAGTGTTTCATTCAATATTTGAGTTATGTTCTGTTCAATTGTGATGTTCTGTTCTGTAATATTTGTTTCAATTATTGTCTCATTTAGTATTTCTGTAATATTTGTTTCAATTGTTTCGTTTTCTTCAATTTCTTTAACATTTATTTCAGTATTTGAATTTGCTAATTCCTGTTCATTGTAAACTAATCTGATTGAGAATTGCCCATTTTTAGCAATTAAATTTAATTGATTTAAATTAATATTAATTGTTGTTTTTTCATCTGTAAGATATTCTTCACCAAATCCATTTTCAACAACAGAGTAATCTGTTGTAACTTCTAATTGGCTATCACTTATTTTCAAATTAATATTAGAATCATCAATTTTTTCCCCATTAACATTAACAGAATTCTTTTTTATTTCTGCTGATTGCCCTCCGGTTAAAGAATAAGTAAATGGCTGAATTTTTGATGTTGTTCCATCTATAAAATTATCTGAAATTGCTTGCCCAGTTATAGGACTTGATTCTGTTTCTTGAATAGGTTGTTCTGTTTGTGATTCAGAAACAGAAGTTTCAGAAGTAGTAGTTTGAGTTTCTGTTGGAATTTCTTGTGATTGTTCTGGAGTTGATTGTTCAGTTGTTATTTCTGTTGTTTGTTCTTTTTTATTTTCTTTATCTTGCTTTTTATCTTGTTTTTGCTCCTGCTTTTCCTGCTTCTTTTCAGAAGTTGGAGTTTCTTGAATTGGATTTTCTTGTTCAACAATTTCTGTTTCTTGGACAGGTTGTTCAATCTGAGTTTCTGAAGTAGTTTCTTCTTGTGATTGTTCTTGTTCGATTATTTCTGTTTCCTGTGTTTCTGTGGTTGTTTCAGTAGGTATTTCTTCTGGTATTTGTTCTTGTGTCACTTCTTCAACTTGTTCTTTATTCAAAATTCTTAATTGGAAATCAACAACAGGATAAGTAACTTTTTCACCTGCTAATCCATAACCATTACCATTTCCAGAAATAGAAGTTCCTTCAGCATAAAAATCGCCATTTGTTAATTGTTCAGAAAGAAGTTCAGAAAGAGTATATTCAGTAATATCACCAGAATTATCAATTATAATTTTAGAATCAGAAGGAATTAGTTCTCCAGATTTCAAAGACATTTTTAAATTCCCTGAAATAGTTTCTCCTGCAAAATAATTGTCTTCTACTTGTAGTGCAACTTTTCCAGTCAAGGAAGAATTGATGGAAAAAATTGTAGAAAAAGTCAAAACAATTAATACTATTGCCAAAAGAATATGAAACGAACTTATAAAAGAAACATAATTTTTCTTTTCTTTTTTTTCTTTTTGTTCATTTACACTACCAAGATATTCTGTAATTACCTTACCATTTTCCTTGTGGCTTTTATAGAAATATGGCCCAAATATTTTGCCATTTCTTTTGATAAATTTCTTATAGACCAATTTCCTCTTTTCCCTTCTTTTTTAACTTAAAAAAATAGGTAGGGTAACTATTTAAAGCTTATTATAAATTTAAAATATAAAGTATAAATTTATAAGTTATATTAAATAATATATATTATGGAATATAAACTAATATTTGAAGAAAATTTTGACAACGCAAGAAAAGAAATTAAAAAAATTGGCAAAGAAACAAGTATAATTTTTTCTGGAGATGATGAAACAAACAGAAAAGTTCTTGAAAAAGAAAAAATAGATATTCTTTTACTAAATCAAGCCAATAGAAAGGACTTTCAAAAACAAAGAAATTCTGGTTTGAATCAAGTGTTGGCAAAATTGGCAAAAATGAATAATGTGGTTATAGGAACAAATCTTGATGAGATTACCCAATCAAAAAGCAAATCAAAAGCAGAAATTATTTCAAGAATAAAACAAAACATAAAAATTTGCAGTAAAAACAAGCTAAAAATGAAATTCATTGCAATAAACGAAAAAAATCAAAGAAATATTTATGATTTAAAGGCATTAGGAATTGTTCTTGGGATGCCAACTTTTATGACAAAAACATTATAAATCCAATTATATTCTGTTTAAAATGGACACCGAAAAACTCATAGAATCATTAAGCCCAAACGAAAGAAAAATTCTCCAATTTTTAAAAGAAAAAGAAATCAATGAAATATGCAAAAAATCTTCTTTGGACAAAGTATCTGTTCTAAGAGCATTGGAATACTTGCAAAATAAAGGAATAGTAAAAATATCCTCGGAAAAAAAGAAAATAGTAGAAATCGGTGTTAATGGAGCATTATACAAAAAGAAAGGGCTTCCAGAAAGAAGATTACTAAATTCATTAAATGAAAAAAGAATCATTCCTTTAGAAAATGCAGAAAAACAGAGTAACCTATCTGCCGATGAATTAAAAGCGGCAATAGGCGCTTTGAAAAAGAAAGCTATGATTGAACTTAAAAATGGAAAAATAGTTCTTAATGCAAACAAAGAAGAAGTGTCAAAAAAAATGCTTGAAGAAATTTTCTTGGATTCTTTGCCAATAGAATATGGCTCTTTAAGTTCAGAAAAACTCTATGCTTTAAAATCACTTGAAAACAGAAAAGATATTATCCAGATAAAAGACGAAAAAAGAATAAAATTTGAAATAACTGAATTAGGAAAAGAAATTTCTGGAAAAGGAATAAAAGACGACAAACTTATAGAACAATTAACTCCAGAGATAATAAAAAAAGAAATCTGGAAAACAAAAAAGTTCAGAAGATATGATGTAACTTCTCCTGTTCCATCCATTTATGGAGGAAAAAGATATTTTGTTAATCAAGCACTTGATTATGCGAGAAAAGTTTGGACTGAGATGGGTTTCAAAGAAATGAACGGAAATGTATTAGTGAGCAGTTTTTGGAATTTTGATGCTCTTTTTACAGCACAAGACCATCCAGTAAGAGAAATGCAGGATACATTCTTTATAAAAAAAGAAGTTGAACTTCCAGATAAAAAATTAGTAAAATTAATCAAACAGGCTCATGAAACAGGAGTAGCAGGAAGCAAGGGATGGCAGTATCTATGGGATGAAGAAAAAGCAAAAAAACTTGTGTTAAGGACACACACAACATCATTATCCTCGCAAACTCTCGCAAAGTTAAATCAGAAAGATATTCCTGCAAAATTCTTTGCAATTGGAAAATGTTTCAGAAATGAAACAGTGGATTGGAATCATGGATTTGAATTTAATCAAACAGAAGGAATAGTGATAGATGAAAACGCAAATTTCAGGCATCTTCTTGGATATTTAAAAGAATTTGCAAAAAAAATGGGTTATGAAAAAGTAAGATTTCGCCCTGCTTATTTCCCATACACAGAACCAAGTTTAGAGGGAGATGTATGGAATGAAGAACGAAAAGAATGGGTTGAATTATTTGCTGCAGGAATTTTCCGTCCAGAAGTTACAGAACCCCTTTTAGGAAAAGCTATTCCTGTCCTTGCTTGGGGGCCTGGATTTGACAGGATGATAATGAACTTGTTTGGAATAAAGGACTTAAGAGAAATGTATAAAAATGATTTAAATCAGTTAAGAAAAATGAGGTTTTTGATGAAATGAAAAATAATAAAAAAAGTCGCCTAATGATAAAGCATTATGTCCTCGCAGAACTTAATAATCACAATAACCCAAACTATTTAAACGTTTTGGTTAAAAGAAGCAGAAAGCGCCCTGGTCGCTTAATGGTAGAGCAACTGTCTAATAAACAGTCGGTCCTCGCAGACTATCTGGGTTAATTTATAAAAAATGGCAAACATTAAATTCAGCAGAAAAATATTTGAAAAAGAAATAGGCAAATTAGATGCAGATATGCAAAACAGGATAGCAATGTTCGGGACAACCCTTGAATCATTTAATGATAAAGAAATAGAAATAGAGATATTTCCAGACCGCCCGGATTTATTGTCTTATCAGGGATTTAAGCGTTCTTTCTTAGCTTTTTTAGGAAAAAAAACAGGACTGAAAAAATATGAATTAAAAAAACCAGAAAAAGATTACAAAGTAATAATCGACAAATCAGTTAAAGATATACGTCCTTATACTGCTTGTGCTATTGTAAAAGGACTTAAATTAGATGATGAAAAAATAAAAGAATTAATAGACATCCAGGAAAAACTTCACACAACCATAGGAAGAAAAAGAAAAAAATTTGCAATAGGTATTTATCCTCTTGAAAAAATAAAACTGCCAATAACATTCAAAGCAATAGAACCAGATAAAATAAGATTTATTCCATTAGAAACAGAAAGAGAAATGTCTGGTTTAGAAATTCTTCAAAGACATCCAACAGGAAGGGACTACGCGCATCTTCTTGCAGGAAAAACAAAATTTCCAATATTTGTCGATTCCAACAACAACATTTTGAGTATGCCTCCAATAATAAATTCCCAATTAACAGGAAAGATAACAGAAACAACAAAAGAAGTGTTTATAGAATGTTCTGGTTTTGATTTTAAAATATTAAAAAAGTGTCTTAATATTCTTATTACAACTCTCGCAGATATGGATGGAATTGTTTATCAAATGGAACTTGTGGGTTTAAAAGAAACAACTCCGGATTTAACACCGGAAAAAATGAAATTATCCTTGGAAAATACAAACAAACTTTTAGGGCTTGCACTTAAAGAAAAAGAACTAGGATTACTGGCAGAAAAGATGGGTTTGAGTTATGAAAAAGGAATTATCTCAATTCCTGCGTGGCGTGTAGATGTTTTGCATGAAGTTGATTTAATAGAAGACATAGCTATTGCATATGGTTATGAAAATTTCATTCCAGAAATACCAAAGATATCCAGCATCGGAGAAGAAGACAAAAAAGAGACAATAAAAAGAAAAATATCCGAAATATTGGCAGGTTTAAATTTGCTCGAAATATCCAATTACCATCTGACAAAAAAATCAGACCAGTTTGAAAAAATGGGAATTTCTGAGAAAGAAGCAGGAGAATTCGTTGAAATAGAAGATTCAAAAACAGAATTTAATATTCTAAGAAAGGACTTAACACATTATCTTTTAAAAATATTTTCAGAGAATGTTGATGCAGAATATCCACAATCAATTTTTGAAATTGGAAGAGTTTTTGAAGAATACAATGAAAAAGACAAATTAGCATTGGGAATTTCCCCAGGTAATTTTACACAAGCAAAACAAATATTGAATTCTCTTTCGAAAATGTCCAATGCAGAATTAAAATTGGAAGAATCAGAAAATTTTCCTGGATGGTTTATAGACGGAAGAGTTGCAGAAATTTTTATGGAAAAGAAAAAAATTGGTTATATCGGGGAGATTCATCCAAGAATTTTAAAGAATTGGAAATTAAAAATGCCTGTTGCACTTTTTGAAATTGATTTGGAAGAAATTTTTAAAAAACTAATCTAAAAATAATCAGAATAAAACGACACGTCACTTCCTTCAAACTTTAACAGTCCTGTTATTTGAACATCAGAAATTATAATTTCCTGATTGTTTATTGATAATTTTTTGCAGCCTTCTACAAAGATTGTTTTTATTTCTCCATTTTGTGATTTTACAAAAAATTCAGAAGAATCTGTAAGTATTAAATTTGCTGAAAGATTTAATTCAATCTGTTTCAAAGAAGGATTGACAAACGTTTTTGCTTCCCAATCATCTTTTTCTAAGTTTAAAACATCCACGCCATTAAACTCATAAGAACTAATTTTAGGGTAATTTTTATCTTGAGAAGGATATAAAAGAGTTATATAATCAGCAGTTTTTCCGCTTCTTTGAAGTGATAAAGCAGTATGATAATTTATTTTTCCGTATTCTTCTGAATGAGGCATATTTCCATAATTAATTAATTCTCCTGCGTTATGAGGAGTATAAGTTAAAAGATTTGCATTTGGCTGTATCCATTCTCCTCCAAAATCAGATTTGATGAAAGTTTCCTGACTTAAAAGTCCATTTCCATGAATAATAAGAGAATACTCATTATTTTTATAAGAAGAACTTAAACTATCAAAAACCAAGAAGTATTCCTTATCGACAAATAAAATTCCTCTTTTATTATTAAAAACATCTTTTATTTCCCCATAATCAAGATTTTCTGAAGTAAAAAATTTGTTTTCTTGAATAAAACTTTCTGTATTTACTTGATTGTTAATCAAGACAACATTATGATTTTTCGCCTTGTTTACTTTATCTCTGTTTTCATAATTAATATAACCAGAATCAATAGCAAGATATTCCCCGTATGCATAAAGAATAAAACTCATAGAATCATCGTGTTCGTGAGTATTTCCTGCAAAAGAGTCATCAATCGCTTTTCCATTTTCTCCTAAGAAAGCAAGGTAAACATCTTCTTCTCCCCAACCACTTCTAAAAATAATCTGCCCTGCGTCAGGAATCATTAAAGTAGGATTTAATTCTGGTTCTTCTGCAGGTATGAAATCATCATAATAAGAAATTGCATCTACAAGATATGTTGCAGGAGGATAATTAGAATAATATGATTTTTCAGAATTAATCCAATCCCAATGCTGAACAGGATCATCAATATAACCTCCAAAAAAATAACTTTCATCGATATTAGAATCATCAAAAGGGGGTCTTGCTCCGTTAGGCATTCTTATTTTAACTCCCCAATCAAAAAGATTTTTTAGTTTATTTGAATCAAGCCAATTATTCTCCATTCCTGCATTTTCCATTGCTTTCATAAAAGGAATAGCAACAACAAAAGTGTATCTCATATAATACGGCCCTTCTGCCCATCCGCCTTCCCAATTATGAACTAATTGTTTTTTAATAACATCTGCAACACCATCATTATCATAATAGTCCATCTCTTTAGATAAAACAGAAACAATAATTCCTTTGTTTATAGCAATATCTAAATAATTTTTATCTTGAAGTGCAATAGCTGCAATACCAACAGCAGAATATCTTCTTATATGCAAATTATTTCTTGCAAGCATATTTTCCGGCTGGCTAATAATATCATTTATATCACTTTTTGATAAACTTACCATTTGGTTGAATATTTTATTTCTTATATCAAAATTGCAATCATAAGAAACATCACATTTGACTTTGCCAAAAGAGCCGAATGTCCAAACTCTATGACAATTATGAGAAAATTTGCAATCTTTTGAATTTCCAAAATCATAATTTGCTCCTTTTAGAATATCATATGCTTCTGAAATCCAAACCAAGCCATCTACATCTTCGTAATTATTGGTGTTATAAGTTCCATTATTAATCAAAATTAAAAGATTTTTAGAAGCGTCTCCATACTTTTTTTCTCCTGTTACTGCATAAACAAAAGCAGTCAGCTTGGCATATTTTGCTTTTTCTATTCTTTTAAAATTAGAAACATCTGATGGATTCAATGCTTCATCAGCTGTTTTTTTAATTTCTTCATACCAAGAAGAATAGGGTTCTCTATCCAATCTTTCTTTTATAACACCTATATCCTTGTAAAGAATTACTGAATTTTTGTAAGTGGTAAGAGAATTATCATACAAATCTTCTTCTCCAGAAATTTTATAAAAAGGTTCTTGTCTTAAAGAGCTCAAAGAAAATTCAGACACAGAATATCCAGTGTTTTCAATAGTTTCTTCATCTGAAGATTCTATTGGATTATTTGTTAAGGAATCATCTTCGGTAGGAGTTTGTTCTTGAGAAGAAGAAATTTCATTATCATTTTGCGGTGTTTCCTGTTGTTTATATTCTTCTGCTGTCAAAACTTTCTTGAACCCAATATTATCAGCATATCCCTTGCCGACATTATTCGGTTTAAATGCGATTATAACATAAGCAAACAAATCGTCTTCGTTATTTGTTAGAAGATTTATCTCTGTCTTATCATATCCATAAGAGTATTTTTCTTTTATTTCTGAATTTAACAAAGTATAATGGGCTGTTCCAGGATAATTTTTTCTTCCAACATGAAGAGTTAAAACAAAATTACTTTTATCAGAACATGAATCGCAGTAAAGCAATCCGTTTAAAAGATACTCTTTATTTTTTTCCAAATAAACCAAATCACTTCTTATGCCAACCCATCCCTCTGAGTTTTGGATAACATTAACAACCGCCCCTTTTCCCCAAGAAGTCCAGTCTAGATTATATCCTGCATTAGAATCATTCCAATAATTTTTATTCCAGAATAAAGGAAATGTCCCCTGATTTATTTTTCCTATTTCAAAATCAGAATTTTCTAAAAGATTTTCAGAATAAAATTTTTCTTCAGATACAGGAATATCTTCTTCTCCGGCAGAAATAACAGAACATTGGTACTTGTAAATTTTTTCTCCGAAAAATATTCCTGAACTATCCCAAGGACGGCATTTAACATTAGACATCCAGTATTCAGGAATCCAATATCCATTCTCATAAGCCATATTTCTATCAGCCCAGCCAATTTTTCCGGCATTGTCGGAATTACATTGAAAATTATTAACCCCCCAATTGCAAGTTGTTTCTGCCAAACCATCTTCTCCAAGATTTTTCCAAAAATATTCTTGAGTTATTATTTTCCCAGTAAGTTTGTTAAACAATCCGCTAAAATAGATTACATAAGAAAAAAAGAGAATTATAAAAAGGATTAATAAAATCAAAATAAAGTTTTTCTCACTTCTTTTCATTGATTAAACAGCAAAACAGGTTATAAAAATATTTCTAACCAAAATAACATTTGTTATTTCCATTTTCACTTTTTTTGTCCCAATTAGTTTTAACTTTTTCTATGATTTTTTTCCATTTTATTTTAAAATCATTCCATTCTTTAACAGAATTTTTGATAAAATCTGCTTCTTTTTCTTCAGAATAAATTATATCAACATCCATTATCATTAATTCTATTTTCATAAGTTTTTTGTACAATTCTTCTATTTCTTTTTTTTCTTCGGAGTTTAAAAGTTTACAAAAAGAAAATGTAAACAAAGAAGCATTAGAAGGATTCAACATACTCTCAAGAAATCTCATATAATTGGTTGTTCTGTCTGTTATGAATTTTCTTATCTCTCTTAAAATAAAATCTGTTTCTGTTTCAGAAATCTTCTCAATCCAAAAATCTTTATTCAACTCACCAAATTCTGGGAGATTATATTTTATTTTCAGAAGTTCATAATTTTTTTTAAGTTCTTCCAAGGTTAATTCATCTTCACTTTTTTTGTCAGTTTCTTTGTTTTCATTCATTAACCAGCGTAATGAAAAGGTTTTATAAAACTATTGGAAATTAAAATTTATAAAATTTATATAAAAGAATATAAATGCTCTTTTTAGTATAAAATAAATCTAAGAAAGATGCCAGAATATGGAAAATAAAAAAATAGTATTAATTTCAACAGATGGGTTTATCCAACATGGATTAAGGAGTATATCTGCTGTTCTGAAAAAAAATGGTTTTGATGTTCATATAATCTTTTTTTCTTATGATACAGATGCAAGAATGATATTCAATTCAAAAGAAATATTAAAATCTATAAAAGACATTATAAGAAATTCCTTAATTGTTGGAATATCAACAAATATGCAAGTTGACAGCCCATTGGCAATATGGTTATTTAACCAGATTAAAGATATGAATATTCCGTTGATTTGGGGGGGAATTTATCCGACAATTAACCCAGAAGATTGCATCAAACATGTGGATATTCTTTGCAGAGGGGAAGGAGAATATACCACATTAGAATTAGTTAAGAAATTAATCAAAAAACAGCCAATAGAAAATATAGCAAATCTATGGGTGAAAAAAAATGGAGAAATAATAAAAAATCCTCCAAGAGAACTGATTACAGATATAAACATTTTACCTTTCCCAGATATAGACTCTTCTACTCATTATTATCTCGATAAAAAAGAAAAGAAAATTAAGAAAATTGAAAATGGGGATTTAAAACAAACTAACCCAGAAAATTTATTTTGTGTTCATGGTACAAGAGGATGCCCATTAATATGTTCTTATTGCTCCAACAAAGCTATGGATACTATGTATTGCGGGAGATTCAGAAGAACAAGAAAAAGAAATGTAAATTTGATTATAGAAGAATTAAAAATAGCTGTTAAAAAACTTCATCCTCAAAAAATATGGTTCTCAGACGATATTTTTACTTTAAGAACAGAAGAAGAACTTAAACTATTTAGTGAAATGTATAAAAAATATATCCATCTTCCATTTATGTGTTATGTTTCTCCAACAACTATTTCAGAGACTAAAATAAAATATCTTGTTGATGCAGGGATAAACTCTGTAGAAATGGGAATTCAAAGTGGTAGCGATTATATCAATAAAGAAGTTTATGAAAGACAACAGACTAAAAAAGATGTGCTCCAAGCAACAAAAATACTTAGTAAATTTGGAAATAAAATAACTCCAAAATATCAGTTTATATTATTTAATAAATATGAAAAAGAAGAAGATATTCTTGAAACAATAGATTTAATCAAAAAAATTCCAGAACCTTATAATATGCAATGCTTCACCCTATCATTGTTCAAGGGTTCTGAATTGTATAATCGATATTTAAAAGATGGGTATCTCTCCAAAGATTACAAAATGCTTGATTATTTAGATGCAGATATTGCTTTCTGGAAAAGCATTAATAAAATGTCGAATAGAAAACATTATTTGTATACTTTATTATGGTTTATGATTTATTCTACAAAGTTTAGAAGGAGATTATTCCCCCTTTTAAGAAATGATAAGTTAGTAAAAATTAAAAAGATACCAACTATGTTTTGTTATTTATCTGCTATAACAATAAGTTTAATATGCAAAGCAGTTAGATTTAAAAGAAAATTAATCCCAGCAATTTGGTTTTAAAATATCAAAAATTGTTCGCCTCCTTAGCTCAGTTGGTAAGAGCGCGCCATTGGTAACCTCAAAATTGAAAAATTTTGATGGTGCTTAAGATTGCGCCTAAGCAATCCAAATATGACGAGGTCCTGAGTTCAATTCTCAGAGGAGGCTTATTTCTTCATTGTTCTCATTAACAAAAGAACAAGCAAAACAATAAGAAAAGCCACAGACACAAATCCAAAAATCCATGTTAATAAAAAGAATAAACTCATCATTGAACTATTAGTGCCTATTGCTCCAAGCAAAAACCAGCTTATCAAAGTTAATAAAAGAAAAACAGCGAGATTAATTAAAACAACTCTTATTTTCCTTCTACTTGCTATAACAGAATTTGATTTTGAAACAGAAGTTTTTTTTCTAACACTTCTTTTCTTCGCTCTCTTTTTTACCATCTTAAAATATATAATAGATTATACTATTTAAAACTTACTGATTAGAAGGAATCCAGTCCAATTTAATTACATTTCCTGTAAGAATATTCAGGTTAGATGACAATTGATTTAACCAAGTCAAATACATATCAACAAAATTAACCACATTCCCCTGTTGATACATAAACAAATTATTATTGCTTATTATAAACAATCCTCCAATTATAAAGAAAATTAAAATTAATAATATGAATCTCATTTTGTGATAGTGGAATTTTTGGAACTCCAATCCATTTTTATAGCATTGCCTGTGATAGATTTAAGATTTCCAAATGCAGAAAAAAGCCAAGAGGTATACAAGTTAGTTGCATGCTTTATTCCAGAGTAAGATTTGAAATCTACGTTTGCCCCAGAAAAAACATAAGCCATGCTAAAATAAAAAAACAAAATAGCAAAAATAAGAATAATCGCAAAAAGTTTATGTTTCATTCTTTTAAATTCAATAAATACCCAGATTAGAACTATTAATATTAATACAATAGCAAAGATTAATCCTACACCCATATTTAAAAATAGCTCCAATTGTATATAAATATTTCGATAAACTAAGAAGAATAAATTTTTAACTTAAGTTTTTTTAATTATTCTATTAAGAAACCGATAAGGTGTCAATCAACCCTGAGTAGTAATATAAAGGGAAGTTGAACTCCTCAAGAATGAAAATTCTTGATGGCTCAGAAAATCATTAAGATTTTCTGTGTTAAGAAACCGATAAGGTGTCAATCAACCCTGAGTAGTAATATAAAGGGAAGTTGAACTTAAAGAAACCGATAAGGTGTCTTAAGAGCCCCATAGTATAGTGGTCAAGTATCCGGCCCTCTGGATAATTAAAATTAAGAGAGAGGCTGGGACCCAGGTTCGAATCCTGGTGGGGCTATATAATGTCAAAGACATTATGAACCTGGGAACCCCAGGTTCGACGAGCAATGTTCACGAAATAACCAGTCGCCCTTGATTTTGAGTGAACTTGCGAGCTTCCTGGTGGGGCTATATAAATTATAAAACAAAAAAAGAGAAAAATGAATCACAAACATCATATAAAACAGATAAGAAAGACACTTGAAAAACATTCTCCAAAAGCGACTAAAAAAGCAAAAAGTATTTTTAAATTTAAATATCCAAAAATTTTTTTTATGCTTTTGGCAGTAATAATCGCTTATTTTATATTCAAAAATCCTATTTCAACCAACTTAACTTCTAATCTAAACCAGTTTAATTACTTGGGAGATTTTGTTGCTGGAATGTTTTTTGCATTGGGTTTTTCTGCTCCATTTGCAATAGGTTTTTTTGTAATTTCTCATCCAGAAAATATATTTTTATCAGCAGTAATAGGAGCCATAGGAGCATCTATCTCAGATTTATTAATCTTTAAATTTATGAAATTCTCTTTTGCGAATGAATTTAAAGAGCTAAGAAAAACAAAAGCACTAAAAAAAATCAAAGAAATATTTGATTATAGTTTTAAGATAAGAGTAAGACATTATTTGTTATATGCATTTGCAGGAGTAATTATTGCAACCCCATTGCCAGATGAAATAGGAGTTTCTATGCTTGCAGGATTAACAACAATAAAACAAAAAGTATTATTGGTAATAAGTTTTATACTCCATCTTATCACAATTTTAATAATCTTTAAAGTATCAACATAAAAAGCAATTCAAAAAATTTAAATATCCTGATATCATAAGATAATTATGGTAAATGAAAAAGAAATTGGAAAAATATCAACATATTTTAGTCATGTAAGTGTTGCTGCAATAAAACTCACAGGAAAATTAAAAGTTGGAGATAAAATCCATATCAAAGGCAACACAACTGATTTTGAAACAAAAGTCAGTAGTATACAAATTGATAACAAAGCGGTTAAAGAAGCAAAAGCTGGAGAGCATATTGGGATAAAAGTTCCAGAAAAAGTCCGCCCAAATGATTCTGTTTTCTTGGTTCAGTAGAACAATTTATAAAATATTTTTTCTTGGGTTTTGAATATAAATACGCCCCTGTAGTCTAGAGGCCAAGGACCCCACCCTCTCAAACGCCGAAGTTTAGTCGTTGAGATAATAACTTCATCCCACTTTTGGGAAGGCATACTCCCGCTGGTTGTGATTTATCAAGCCATGGAGAACGGTGGTAACCCGGGTTCAAATCCCGGCGGGGGCGTTTTTGATTATATTTTATATAATCTGAACTCGGGTTTCCCGAGATTCAAATCCGAGCGATTTCACAAGAGTAACCTCAAAGATTGGAGCGAGTGAGATTGGGAGTAGGCGGGGTGTTCTTTGTTTTTTCTATAAAGTGGTGACAATTAGAAGGTTTTTTAAAGAATAAAATGCATAATATAATATGGATAAAAATACATTAACTAAATTAAGTAAAGAAGAATTGATTAAGATAATCACAATTTACCAAGAAAAGTTAGCAATAAATGAAGAATGCAAAGACCTTCTAAGAATTAACGCGAGATAGGATATCAAAAACCAACAACAATTCTTATAAAACAATTAATTTAAGTTTTGGTTATGGATAACATTACCAAAATGTGGCTGGAAACAAGAATTAATATCGTTTATCAAGAGATTAAATATCTTGGTTTAACAGATTTAAACGAAGTAGCCGAAAGTTTCAGATTCAAAAACAGAAAGAAAAAACATCCAGAAGAATATGAAGATTGCTGCAAAACAGGAGAATTTTGTCATGTCCAAAATGGTGGTTATATTAATAATAATTTTGGAACATCCCCAAATTCTAAATTTAAGCAAGAATTTGCTGATGATGGAAATAGTGAAGATGTTTATTGCTTGTTGTGCTCCTGTAATAATTATGAAGTAAAAAATGAGAAAGGAGGATGCAAATCAAAAAACCCTTGCAGGGCAGGGCGTTTTTATGATAGAACTAAATTTGGGCTTCCAGAAATATGGGATTGCAGTGATTGTTTATTCCCCCACAGAAAAAATTCAACAATCAATTTTTTGGAAGAAGTAAGAGATAGAGTGGAAAAAGGAGAAGATTTAAAACTTATTCTAAAAGATATATTCTTAGGTGAATAAATATAATGAAACCTTCTAAAACAGAAAAAATAATGCAAATTCTTGAAAAACATTTTCAAACCAAAAAGCGAACAACATTAAACAGAATGAAGAAAAATCCTAATGCATTCAAAATCTTAATTTCCTGCCTTTTAAGTTTGAGAACAAAAGATGAAACTACTGAAAAAATCTCACAAGAGCTATTCAAAATTGCAGACACCCCTGAAAAAATAATCAGAATTCCTTTAAAAAAACTTGAAAAAATAATTTATTCTTCAGGGCATTACAAGAAAAAAGCTAGAATTTTAAAAAGTGTTTCAAAAGAAGTTTTAGAAAGATTCCAAGGAAAAGTTCCTTCAACAAGAGAAGAACTTCTTTCTATAAAAGGAATAGGCCCAAAAACAGCAAATATTGTTTTGAACTTTGCGTTTAATCAGGATGTTCTTCCGATAGACACCCATTGCCATAGAATTCCTAATCGTCTTGGATTAATTTCAACAAAAACCCCTGAAAAAACAGAAGTTGAATTAATGAAAATACTCCCGAAAAAATACTGGAAAGAATTCAATGGAATATTTGTTTTGTTTGGTAGAACAATCTGCCTTCCTATCTCACCAAAATGTTCTCAGTGCCCAATTCAAGAATTTTGCAAAAAAACAAGGGTAACAAAAAGCAGATAAAAATCAAATCACAATCTTTAAAAACCAATTTCTCAATTAATTAAATATGAAGCGTTCAAGCCGTAGATGGAAGAAAAAAAGACAAATGCGTTGGAAATGGCAGCGTAAGCGTCTTCGAAAAGAAAAGCACAAAAGAAAGCTAAGAAGAGCAAGAAGCAAATAGAATCATTAATTCTAATTAATTTAATTTTCTGTATACAAATCTTTAAAAGTCAAATTGGGATTATTCAAGTATGGTGATTAGCTCTGAGCAGTTTATCAGTAGAAAATTGATGATTAAAGAATTTGAGGTGTCAATCAATTCTGAGTGTAATTCAGTGGGAAAATCTAAGAAAACCGGAGATTGTCTTATCAGCCCTGAGCAGTTTTTCGGTGGGAAGTTTATAAAAGAAACCGGAGGTGTCTTTTAAATGGCATCAGAAATTTGGACAGAAAAATACCGTCCTTCTAAATTCTTGGATCTTGTCGGACAAGATGACATCATAAAAAGAGTTTCTTCTTTAACAAGTTCTTTGAACATACCCCACTTACTTTTTGCAGGTCCAGCAGGAACAGGCAAATCAACTTTAGCATTAATAGTTGTAAAAGAACTATATGGACAAAACTGGAAAGACAATTATTTGGAATTAAACGCAAGTGATGAAAGAGGTATTCAAATAGTAAGAGAAAAAGTAAAAAATTTTGCCAGAACAAAATCATTAGGAAATGTTCCTTTCAAGGTAATTTTTCTTGATGAAGCAGATGCTCTAACCCCAGAAGCCCAGCAAGCATTAAGAAGAACAATGGAAAATTATTCTTCAACATGCAGATTTGTTCTTTCATGCAATTATTCAAGCAAAATCATAGACCCAATACAATCACGTTGTGCTATTTTCAGGTTTAAGCTTCTTGAAAAAAAAGATATTGAAAAAGTAATTTACAAAATTTCTGAAAAAGAAAAACTGGAAATAAATCCCCAATCAATTGAAATCCTTTATGAGGGAAGCGAGGGTGATTGCAGAAGAGCAGTTAATTTATTGCAGGCAACAGCTTCAATTTCCCCAAATATTAACCCAGAATTGGTTTCAACAATAATTTCAAATGCAAAACCAAAAGATATCAAAGTTGTTTTGGATTATGCTCTTGCAGGCGACTTTCAAAATGCAAAAGAAAAACTTCTGGATATAATGCTGAAAGAATCAATATCTGGGCAAGATGTTATTAAATCAATCCAAAAAGAAATATGGAATTTACAGATAGAACCAGAAGTAAAAGTAAAACTCACAGAAAAAACAGGAGAAGTTGAATTCAGAATAGTTGAGGGCAGTGACCCATTCATACAATTACAATCATTAATTGCAAGTTTTGTGCTGGCTGGTTTGGGAAAGGGATAAAATGATAACAACAAGAACTAAAGCTCTTAGAAAATTAGGAGAATTAGAAGATGAATTAAACAAAATAATAAAATCCTCTTCAATCGGAATAACCAAAGAAGTAAGCACAAGATATTATCAATTAATACCAGAGATTGTAAGAAATATTAGTTATTATGGGGATATTGCACATGTAAGAAGTGTATATGATAAATCTTTAGGGAAAGTAAATGTAAAAACAATAGAAAGATTTGTTCAAGATAATTTAAATTAACAAAAATAAAATGAGTCCGTGGTGTGAAAAATACCGCCCTTTTTGTTATGCAGATGTTAAAGGGCAGGGTTATGCTGTTGAAAAAATAAAGACATTCATAAACTCATTTGGAAAAATTGGAAAAAACTCAATACTTCTTTATGGCCCTCCTGGAACAGGAAAAACATCTTTAGCATATGTTGTAGCAAAAGAAACAAATTCAGAAATATTTGAATTAAATGCAAGTGATTTAAGAAATAGGGAAAAATTAGAATCTGTTTTAAAACCAGCAATAGAACAAAAATCACTTACAAAAGACAGAAAAATAATTCTTGTTGATGAAGTAGATGGAATTTCAGGAACAGATAGAGGCGGTTTGTTGGAATTGCTTGCATTAGTTGAAAAAACAAAATACCCAATAATAATCACAGCAAATGACATCTGGGACAAAAAATTCAATGTCCTGAGAAAAAAGTCAGAAATGGTTCAGTTAAAAGAAGTTGATTACAGGACAATAAAAGACATTCTTATAACTATTCTAAAAAAAGAAGGGCTTTTCATAAACAATGATATTCTCACCAGCATATCAATAAAAGCGAAAGGAGATATTCGTGCAGCAATAAATGATTTGCAAACAATCGCATACACTGGTTCAATAGAAATAACCCCAGAATCATTTGATGAAAGAAACAAAGAAATTGATATTTTTAATGCATTAAGAAATATTTTCAAAAACAAACCAGCAAAAGAAATGCTTGAAACATTTGATTCAGTAAATATGTCATTAGATGAAATAATACTTTGGATTGAAGAAAACATTCCTACAGAATACAAAGGAGAAGAACTTGCAAGAGCAATTAATTCATTAGTAAAAGCTGACTTGTTCAAGGGAAGAATTTACAAACAACAATATTGGAGATTTTTAGTGTATGAAAATATTTTTTTAAGTTATGGAATTTCAGCAGCAAAAAACCCATTAAGAGAATTAAAGAATAGTTTTACTTCTTATAAAAAACCAACAAGAATTCTTAAAATATGGATGAATAATCAAAGAACTCAGAAAAAGAAAACCATAGCAGAAAAATATTCCAAATATGTTCATGTTGGATTAAAGAGAGCAATGAATGAATTTTCAATAATAAAACAAGTTATAAATTCAAACCCTGCAATAAAAAAAGAGCTGAAACTAACAGAAGAAGAAATCGAGTATATCGAAAAACCTATTGAAGTAATATAAAAAAATAAACTGAAAAAAGGGTTAATAAAAATTTAGATATTATATTTTTATGCGCAGTTTCCAGTTGCGCCACTATCGGCAACAGATTGTAATTGTGTAGAACATTCTTCTGGAGCAGTATTAAATGCAGAACAGATTGCCTGTTTGTAAGCGTCAGCATTTCCATATTGATAAACAGCATCTGATTGAACTCCATTAATTACCAATGTTGGACTTCCACTAGCACCTGCTGCATTTGATGCTTGTTCACTTTTTGTCATTAAATTTAATCCTTTTTCTTGAACACATTTTGTTAATTTAGCAACATCAACACCTGATTGTAATGCAGCATCTTTCCAACAACTACCATCACTTCCACAATTATTATTTACATAAATAACAAATTTCCACCATGCATCTAATCCATAATCAGTTAAAACACATGCCTCTCTTTCATTTTCATCAACTTCTGGCTGTCCATGCAATGAGCTGACAGTATTTCCACTTACACCAACAATATAATAAACATTAAAATCTATTTTATCTTTTAATAAATTATAAACTGGAACCATAGTATTTTCCCCTCTGTTTCCATAAGGGCAAAAACTCATTACAAACAATTCAACACTTGGCTTGTCTGTTTTTGGAATCTCTGTTGAAGTTGGAGAAGTAGAAGATTCATCAAGCAATGGCTGTAAAGAAGATGCAGTATATTTACCATTCATAGTTACATAAACTGGAATTGTCTGCCCTTGATATTCCACATCAACACGATACATTCCATTTTCTTTTTCAACATCTAATAAAGTAATATTTCCATTAACATTTTCTGATAAAAATTTCATTAAATTAGCAGAAGCCACATCTTTTCCGACATTTCCTGTAACACCACCTAATGAAAAATTAGTTAATATCAAAATCAAAGCCAATGCTCCAAGAACAAAAGTAGAAACCATCCACGGATTGCCTCTTACTCTTTCAAGCAGTTGAGGTTTATTGTATGATTTGCCGATTACTGCTTTATCTTTTTTTTCTAATTTTTTATCTTCTTTCATTTTTTCTCTTCTTTCTTCCATATCTTCATCATCAAAATCATCTTCCATTTCCAAACAATGATAAATTCTTTTTTAAACATTTTGGTGGACTTGAAATCAATAATTAAGTTAGTAAATTAGACAATTCAGAAGAATAATAATTAAAAAGGAACATCCCCAATTAAGAATATGGGAAAAAATAATTTAGAAGTATCTAGTTTGAATTTACCCGACTTAAACTCGTCTTATTATTTACCATTAATACCAGCAGAAAACTTATTTGAAGAACTTACTGGAACAGGAATCAAAGTAGGAACAATTTCTTACAAACCATTAGAACCTCATAATTCTAGCAATAACAATAATTAAACCATTTAAGAATAATCCAAATAATTAAAAACATCTTCTCCTATTTATCTTTGGAGGTGTCTTATCAGTCATGAATCAAATTCAGGGGAAGTTTATAAAAGAACTTGATGTGTCAATCAGTCCTGAGCAGTTTATCAGTGGGAAGTTTATAAAAGAAACCGGAGGTGTCTTTTAATGCCTTACGATATTAAAATAGGAAGAAACGAATCAGACAAAAAAGCATTTCAAGAAAGAGGATTAATCTTTCTTGGGAAGGGATATGTAAAAATGGGGGAATATGCTTCTTTAAGCAATCCAATTTTTATGGATGTAGCAAGAAGTCATGTTGTCCTCGTTGCAGGAAAGAGAGGAAGTGGAAAATCATACACATTAGGAGTTATCGCAGAAGAGTTGGCGAATTTGGAAAAAGGAGTAAAAGAAAATATTGCTTCTCTAATTTTTGACACAATGGGAATATTTTGGACAATGAAGTTTGAAAACAGAAAAGACAAAAAACTTCTTGAGGACTGGAATTTGCAAAGCAAAAATCTTCCTGTAAAAATCTTTGTTCCTTATGGACATTATTATGAATATCTAGACAAAGGACTTCCTATTGACGAAAAATTTGCACTGGATGTTTCAGAAATGAACCCAGAGGACTGGATTATAACATTTAATCTTGATTTCATAAGTCCTGTTGCTGTTTTAATTGAAAGAATTATTACTATGCTAAAAAGAAAAAAGAGATTTAATATAAGTGAGATAATAACAGAACTGCAAAGAGAAGAATCCTCTTCAAAAGACACAAAAAATGCTGCAATATCTCTTTTTGAAGCAGCAGAAACATGGGGAGTTTTTGCAGAAAATACAGAAGAAGCAACAAAAATCGAGGACTTAGTAAATGCCGGAATGACAACTATAATGGATTTAAGTGTGTATAATTCTGTAGGCGCTTTTAATGTTCGTGCGTTAGTTATAAGTTTGATATCAAGAAAAATTTTTAACCAAAGGATGATGTCCAGAAAAAAAGAAGAAATAAAATCAATATCTCAGGGTTTGAATTATCTTACCGAACAAGAAAAAAAAGAAAATCCGATTGTGTGGATATTTATTGATGAAGCACATGAATTTCTTCCATTAGATGAAAAAACAATCGCCACAGATGCATTAATACAATTATTAAGAGAAGGAAGACAGCCTGGAATTTCTTTGGTTCTCGCAACACAACAGCCAGGAAAAATTCATACAGATGTTATGACTCAATCAGATATAGTAATAGCACACAGAGTAACATCCCAGCAGGATTTGAAAGCGTTAAATTATATAATGCAGTCGTATTTATTGGAGAGTATTAAAAGATATATGGATGATTTGCCTGATTCTAAAGGAAGTGCAATAATTCTTGATGATAATTCGGAAAGAATATATCCTATGAAAATCCGCCCAAGATTTACCTGGCATGGCGGTGAAGCTCCAACATCTGTAAGAGAAGAAAAAGAGTTGTAAACAAAAATATCCAAAGGTTTAAATAATCAAATATTAAAAGTAAAAATATGGAAAATTGTGAAGCGTATACAATAGGAAAAGCATTTGACAATGAGTATAAAGGCGATATAAACACAGTTCTTTGTGAAATAAAAGATTGTCCTTATAAAAATTCTGGACAAGAAATTAAATGTTTAGATGGAAAAACAAGAAAAGTTTGTATCGCAAATGGATTGGTTAAAAAAACAGGAGAATTTATACAAATTGGGAATTTATTATTGCCGAAATCTAAATCTTTGGGTTGTATAACAAGTTTTTAAAATTAGACAATACTAAAATCAACTCTTATTCTTATCTTATAGCCAACTAAATCTTGATGTCTTCAATTTGTTAGAATTGAATGAGACAGAAATTTCTTATTTCCTGTGAGTTAGATTTAGGTGGCATCAAAATTAGGTGATAATAAAGTCTACACGGAGCCTAATTTTATATGGCGCAATCTCTCCTGCCTTTTTCATTTTCAGGATTTTAATTTTCTTTTTAGATTTTTTTGCTTCTTGTTTTATTTTTTTAGTTATTTTTTCTGTTTCATCCTGTTTGCAAAAATCATAATAATAAATCCTTGTATTTTTTTTGCTTAAATCAAATGCGCTTTTCAAAAACGTGTCCTTTAGTTGCGGGCGTGGCATAACAATAACATCAAACTTTTTATTTTGTTTTTTTAATTTTTGGCTAACTTTTTTAATATCTCCATTCACAAGTTCAATTCTCTCTTTTAATTTGTTTAGATTAATGTTTAATTCAGCGTATTTATTTGCTTCTCTATTTATCTCATTTGAATAAACTTTTTTTGCTTTGGAATTTTTAGCAATAACAACTGAAAACGGAGCAACACCTGCAAACATTACAAAAACCTCTTCTCCTTTTTTTATCAAAGAAGCAAGCTCTTTTCTTTCATTACTTAGTCGTGGAGAAAAATAAGTGTTGTCAACATTAAACCTAAAAACGCAGTTATTCTCTCTGTAAATAACTTCTTTTGTTTTTTCTCCTGAAAGATATTTTGTTGTTGGTTTTCTCAATCGGCCTTTTACTTTTCCTGTTTTTTCCAGGATAGTTGTTATGCTTTTGTTTTCTTTTAATATTTTTTCTGCAAATTTTATCTTGTCTTTTTTAGCTGTTTTTTTGGAGAAATTGACAATTGCAATATTACCAAGAACATCAAACGCTCGGTTTTTCATTACAAACAAAAAGCACAGACATATAAAAAGGTTTATAAAAATAAAATATGTCTAATTAATATGCTTGAATTTATTTTAAATTACATAAACCCCCAAGACCTTTTTTTAATCCTGATTTTTTTAATAAGTTTTGGATTGATTAATTTCTCATTGTCAAAAGTTTTTAGAAGCAGTCCCCAATTAAGTCCAGTATTATCTCTTTTGTTATCAATAGGAGTTGCTTACGGAATTTATTACTCTGGTTTTGATTTAGAAAATTTAATATTTAGTATTGGGATAGATACTGAAATTATCTTGATTGGAACATTAATATTAATTTTAATAGGATTAATCTATCTTCTTAAAAAAATAGGGTTTAACAAGACATTAATGATTTTCGGGTTATGCTTGATTGGATTGAGTTTTGTGTCTTATGAAAGAACAATAGTGTTAATAAGTGGGGTTGTTGTTTTTGTTCTTGGATTGCTTTTCTGGATGAGAAGTAAAAAAAAACAAGGAATAGGTAATAATCAACCTAATCAACAAAATAATACTAACATACCCAATCCAATTGATGGGATAAAAAGGATAGAAGCAGAAGCCAAAATATATAGACAGTGGGCAGATAGACAACAATCACCTAAATGGAATAGAAATTGGGCGCATTTTATTGATTATTTGAAAAGCAGAGGATATGGTGGGAACGAAAATGAAATTTGTATGAGACTGAATATAAAAAGTTCAGATATTCAAAGAGCGGTTAAAAAATATATTTTATAATTTTACATATTAACAATTCTTAAAAAACAAAAAAGCATTTAATTCTATGTCAAAATATCACCACAAAACGCGCGGGCAGATTTGGAAAGCGAGAGGATTTGGCAAATCAGATTTTTTAAGCGAGACAAAATTAACAGAAGTTTTAGAAAATGACTGGAAGAGAAGAATAGAATTAATTATAAATGAAATAACTAATTTAAAATTGTCACCAGAAGAAAAATTAGGGGAATGGAAAAGAAATTATTTATATAACTTAAAACAGAATAATTATTTCAAGTCAAGGAATTAAACCCAGTTGCCAAGCCCTTTTTGTTTTGATTTTTCATTGGCTTCTCTCAATTTTTCAATTTGTTTATTCACTCTTTCTTCAGAAAAATCATGCCTTTCAACAAGAATTTCTTTAATTTTTCTCTCGTTTATTTTTTCAAATTTAAACTCTGCATCAACAACTTTTGGCTTTTTAAAGAGTTCAAAAATTTCTTGCCAATTAAATCTGTCTTCTTCTTTTTGATTTTTCAATTGTTCTTCTACTGCTTTAAATATTAAAACAGGTTGCTGATATTGTTTTACTAATTGCAGTGCTTTTTTTTGTCCTATTCCAGAAATTCCTTTTGGATTATAATCTGTCCCAACTAAAATCCCGAGGCAGATTAATTGTTCTATGTTAATTCCTAAAGAATTCAAAACTTTTTCCAATTCAATTATTTCTGGTTTTATTTCTATCCATCCAGAAAGAGTTTTTCTTTTTCTTGCAAAAGTAAGATTTTGAATAAGTTTTTTTGCCCCAAACAACAAAGAATCATAATCCTGGCTCGCAGAAGCATAAACTTCTTTTTTTACTTTTGTCAAATACGCTGCTTCTGCTTCGCCTTCAGAAGGCGCCTGAACAACAGCAATTCCCATTGCTTCCAAAAGTTCTTTACTTTCTTCAATCATTTCATTATTCAACCTTGTTAACTGGCTTGAATATCTTTTCATAGCATCCAAATCTTCCCTGTCTTTTGCAGAATTATATTTTTCTTTTGCTAAATCTCTAAGTGCTTTTCTTTTTTCTCCTGTTTTATATTTGAGTTCAGGTGGCTTGCCGTCAAAAACATAAACAAGTTTTATTCCTTCCAAAAGTAAATTAACATTTCTGTAAAAAATGCCAGAAAGATGGCTTGTAATTCTTTTCTTATTATCCATTAAAGGCGTTCCATCTGGCTGTCTTATTGTTGAAACAAATTGATAAAGAGTGTTAAAAGCATCAACGCATACAATTTTTCCCTTAAGCTTTGAAAAATCCATTTCTTCTCTTGGTATAATGTCTCTTATATTCAAACCCATAACTTAACAAGAAATCAGGAATATAAATAATTAACTAAACAAGTTCTGAGTTAGCAATCAACACACTTTCTTTTATTAACTTATCAAATATATTTAAAAGTTCTTTTGCAAAGGGTGGATTCTTATGTATACTTGCACCATTATCTTCGTCTTGTTTATGGGGGTTTTCATAATATACAAATTCAGAGTCAATAATAGTAAAATCAATATGGTGCGGTTGTGGAATCCAATATAAATCAGAGTATAATCTAAAAAACTGATTCTGCATATAACTAAATAAGGTGGGATTTCTCTCTTTAAATTCTTGAATAGCAATGTTTTTTGAAGAATCATTATGAAAAGCAAATTGAATTTTAACCGATTTTTCTAAATTATTTTTTATTGCATTTTTCATTAAAGGTGAATGCTCAAATAAGATTGGCGAGCCATCTTGTGCAACAATCTTTATTGAACTTTGTGCATTTCCAACAAGTTTTGTGTAATCAAAATATGCAGAGGTTACTTTATCATAATCTTTTTTAATATTTTCAAGATTTATAATATTCTTTAAAATCCTTTCAACAATACCTTCACTTTCCATTTTTATTATTTATTAAAATTAGAATTTGACTTAGTTTAAAAGTTTTTATGTGATTTAAGGAAAAAAAGGAAATTAATAAAATTTAACTAAACCAAATAATCTCTACGAGCATTATGATTCTCTTTATTTTTTTGCCCTATTTTATAAAGAACATCACTCAAACCGCATCGCTTTGAATTAATACGGACATCTTGTCTTACAGCATAAAGTTTTTGCCATGCTTTGCTTTTATCTTTTGGTATCTCTCCAACATAATATCCAGATTCTTTTATTTCTTTTAATACCGTACGAGGGTTTAATCCAGAATAATTAATAAGAGCAACATTTGCAAGTTTTTCCCAATATTCCCTATCAGTTTCTTCATCATCTTCATCTAATTGAGGTTTGATTAGATTCTTTGGAAAAGAGAGAACATTTGATGGAACATAGCTGGTTTCGACTAAAGAACCTAATTCTTTTCCAGAATTATTTTGCTTTGTTTGATTAGCTTTATCAAACAAATTCAGTTGTCTTATACTCATAATGTAACTACTAATCAATGGTATTTAAAGTTTTCGATGATTAGTTTTAAATAACTCTTTAACATTAAATTTTAATGAAAATTACATTCATCCCAATTGACTATGATTCTTTTGATTTTGAAGGCAGGAACTATGCAAGGATAATCGGAAGAAATGAAAAAGGAAAAAGGATTTGTATAATTGACAATTGTGATATTTATTTCTGGGCTGTTTTAAAAGATGGATTGAAAAAAGAAGAAATAAACAACCTCATTAAAAAAATAAGCAAAATAGAGTTAGATGTTAAAGGAAGAAACACCAAAGTAGAAAAAGTAGAAATTCAAGAAAAAAATTTTTTAGGAAGAAAAGTAAAAGCATTAAAAATTTTTGCTACCAATTACAAAGATTTGCATGAAATCGCAGGCCAGCTTGGATTTGAAGAAATATCAAAAAGACGGGGTTATGATTTGGGATTTATAACACATTATATAATAGAAAAAAAAATTCTTCCATTAAATTGGTATGAAATTGAAGGAGAAGAGATAAATGATTCAAGAGATTTTGGCGGTATTTCAAATATTGATGTTGATATATGCTTAAAATTAAAAACAACAAAAAAAATTGAAAAAATTGATTTCAAGCCAAAAGTTCTTGCGTTTGATATTGAAGTAGATGAATTAAAAATAGGTGAAGGGGAAATTGTGCTGGTTTCTCTTGTTTCTGAAAACTTTAAAAAAGTCCTTACCTGGAAGCACAAATCAGAATTAAAAGAAGCAGAATATGTTAAAGATGAAGCAGAGCTAATTGAAAAATTTATTGAATATGTAAAAAAAATTTCTCCTGATTTTCTAATTGGTTATTTTTCTGATGGGTTTGACTTGCCATATTTAAGGGCAAGAGCAGAAAAAAACAAGATAAAATTAAATCTTGGATTAGATGGAAAATCTCCAAAATTCATGAAAGGAATTATAACAACAGGAAGAATTTCTGGGATTGTTCATATTGACTTGTTAAGATTTATTCAGACAGCTTATTCCCAGTATATGCAATCAGAAACCATGTCATTAAATGAAGTTGCAAATGAATTTTTAAATGAAGGAAAAAAGGACTTCAAAATAAAACATTCTTCCAAATTAAAAAAAGATGATTGGGAAAAATACATTGAATATAATCTGCAGGACTCTATTTTAACTTATAATTTGTTTCAAAAATTCTGGCCAGATATTATTGAATTCACAAAAGTAATACAAGAACCTGTCTTTGAGGTTTCAAGAAATGGCATGTCCTCAAATGTTGAAGATTATATTATTCACAATCTGGAAAAATTCAACGAAATTCCTGAAAAACGCCCAACACACGATGAAATAGGAGAAAGAAGACAAAGAGGAAAATATGAAGGAGCGTTTGTATTTGAACCAATACCCGGAATGTATGAGAACTTATGCATTTTTGATTTTACTTCCAGTTATGGAAGTGTTATTGTAACTTATAATCTCTCAAAATCAACATTTCTTCAAAGAGAAGAAAAAGATTGTTATTCTATTGAGACAGGAGGAAAAAAACTTTATTTTTCAAAACAAACAGGATTTGTCCCAGAAATGCTAAGGGAAATAATTGAAAAAAGAAAAAAATACAAGAAAGAACTTAGAGAAAAACCAGATGCAATCAAAAAAGCCAGAAGTAATGCATTCAAACTTTTGGCAAATGCATATTATGGTTATCAGGGTTTTTTTGGAGCAAGATATTATTGTGAAGAAGCAGCTGCAGCAACAGCAGCATTCGCAAAAAAAGAAATCAAAGAGGTAATAGAAAAAATAAACAAAGAAAATTACAAAACAATCTATTCCGACACAGACAGCATAGCTTTTCTTCTTAACAAAAAAACGAAATCACAAACTCTTGAATTCCTAAAAAAACTAAATTCTCAATTGCCTGGAATTATGGAATTGGAATTGGAAGATTTTTACAAAAGAGGGATATGGGTTACAAAAAGAGCAGGAACAATAGGAGCAAAAAAGAAATATGCGCTCATAACAGAAGATAACAAAACAAAAATTCGGGGTTTTGAAACAGTAAGAAGAGATTGGTGTTCTCTTGCGAGACAAGTTCAAAATAAAGTGATACAATTTATTCTAAACGACGGAAATGAAAAAAATGCAGTAGAATATGTAAAAAGCGTAGTTAAAAAGATAAAAAACAGGGAGATTACAAAAGAACAAATTATGATAAAAACACAATTGAAAAAACCTATTTCAGAATACAAAGCAATTTCTCCGCATGTAATCGCAGCAAAAAAAATGAAAGAAAAAGAAATGCCTGTTGATGCAGGGAATTTAATTTATTTCTTTATTGCAGAAACAAGAGAAAAAAAGAAGCTTATCCGTGAAATGGTAAAACTTCCTGATGAAAAAGGAGAATATAACATTGGATATTATTTGAACAACCAGATTCTTCCTGCAGTGGAAAATATCTTTCAGGTTTTTAACATTAATATTAAAGAAATTATCGAAGGAAAAAAGCAGATGACATTGGGAGAGTTTTGATTATTTATATAAAAACTGCAGAACATGCAAGGTGATTATAGCACAACCAATTCCAACTCTAATCATTCTAGTAAGCTGTTTTTTCACACCCATATTTTTATGCTCGTTAATCCTATAAACCCCTTCAATTAATAAAAAAACAGCAACCCCAAAAGCCAGCAAGTCAATAGTTATTGGGTCAAGATAACTGCAACCCTGTGATAAAAAGCTTTGTCCTTTCAATTGGACAATTAATGCCAGAATTATAACTAGAAAACAAAAAGAAAATGTGTAAATTTTAATCTTAGTATAATTTTTCATAAGCAATTAAACAAAAACAATTTTATAAACTTAATTAATCAATTATTAGAATGTCGCACAAAAAATTCCCAGAATTAAAGCCACTCTTTTTAGAGCGAATGCAAAAGCTTCTTACAAACAAAAAGGATTTTGAAAACTATCTTGAAATAATAAAAAATGAACCAATAAATTCAATCCGTTGCAACACGTTAAAAATCCAGCCAGATGAATTAATAAAAAGATTAAAAGAAAAAGTATGGAAAATAAAACAGCCATTCAAAGAATATCCAGAAATAATAATTGTTGAATCTCAATTACAGCCCGGAGAGCTTGGTAGAAGCTTGGAACACCAGTTAGGTTATTATTACATACAGGAAATTTCAAGTATGTTGCCAATTCTTGCATTAAAGCCAAAACCAAATGAAACATTTCTGGATTTATGCTCTTCTCCAGGAAGCAAAACAACTCAAGCAGCTTCTTTTATGGAAAACACAGGGACAATAATAGCAAATGAAGTCAACTTCGGAAGAATAAAAATATTGGGTTCAAATTTGCAGAAATGTGGAGTTACAAATGTTATATTAACCAAAAAAGAAGGAAGAGAATTATGCAAAAAGTTAAGAGAAGAAGATATATTTTTTGATAAAATTCTAGTTGATGCTCCTTGTTCAGGGGAAGGAACCATCCGTTCAAGTCCAAAAACATTAATCATGTGGAATATAAAAATGATTAAGTCACTATCTAAACTTCAAAAAGCATTGTTGTCTTCTGCAATTGAAATTCTTAACCTAAATGGAGAAATTGTTTACTCAACTTGTACACATTCTCCAGAAGAAAACGAAGAAGTTGTTGATTATGTGTTAAACAAATTCAAAGATGAAATAAAATTAGAAAAGATTTCTCTTCCTAAAGAGTTAAAGTGTAGAGAAGGCATAATCAATTGGGGCGATAATGATAATCCGTTAAAAAAAGAAGTGATTAATAACACAAAAAAATTCAACCCAGAAATAAAAAAATGCATCAGAATCTACCCTCAAGACAATGATACCGAGGGTTTCTTTATTTCCAAATTTAAAAAAATTAAAGAGATAAATAAAAATGGATAATGAACATAAAGAGGCCCGAGTAGAGGGTTTTTTTGTTGCTAAATTCAGAAAGAAACAATGAAAACCAAACAAAAATCAAAAATAAGCAGGATAATTAGAAAGACATTAGTGTATACTTGGTTAACAATAGGAGCAATTTTATCAATTTGGACAATAGGTTTTTTTGTTTACACAAGCAAGTCAAGAGAATTAGGAGAAGTTATACTTTCTGTTATTCTCTTTGCAGTTGGATTAAAATTATTATTTGTCTATGTTATATTAAGCATAGTTATAATTATTTCTTATTTTTTAATGAAATTATTAATAAATAAAAAAACAAAATGAAAATTCTAAACAACAACCAAGTTTTAAAACAACTGAATAGTCAATTTGGAATAAAAGAAATTAATGGAAATTTGGTAAAATTCGGTGAAGAAAAAATATTTCTTTTTACAGGTGATTTAGAATTGCTGGAAAAATTAGAAAAACAGAGAATATCAATTATGGGAGTTGGAGATTATTTTGCAAAAGAGCAGGGTTATGAATTAAGATTAAGCATTGAAGGAACTCATTTGCTCAAAGAGCAAATAACAAAAAACATTTTTGAATTAAACCAAGAGCAAAAAGAACAATGGATGCACGGACATGATTTACAGATTAAAACAGGAAAAAAAGGATTTTTCATAATAAAATATGAAAATGATTTCTTGGGAACAGGAAAACTTTCAGAAGAGAAGATTTCTAACTTTATCCCAAAAAACAGGAGATTAAAAGAAAAATCATGAAGTATTTTTTAATAAACAAAAAGTATTTAAATAAGCATTTCTTACTATAAGATAGTAAGGAATAGGAGAAAAACAAAAAATGATTATTGAAACTATAAAAATGTCTTCAAAAGGACAGATTGTAATACCTCAAGGAATTAGGGAAGAAATAAATGCATCAGAAGGAACAATTTTTGCAGTAGTTAGTAACAAAGATAGCGTAGTTCTTAAAAAAATAATAACTCCATCTAAAGAAGATTTGATGAGCGAGTTAAAAGAAATAGCAAAAACTGGAAGAAAAAGATTAGAGAAAAAAGGTATTAAAGAAGCAGATATTCCGAATATTATAGAAAAAGCAAGAAAAAGATGAAAACAAAATTTGTTTTTGACACAAATGTGCTATTATCTGCGACTTTGTGGGATGGTAGCGTGGCACAGAAGCTTTTGTTTAAATTGATTAAAGCAGATATTCAAATTTTCTCTTCACAAGAAATACTTGAAGAATATAAAAAAATTTTAAAAAGAGATTTTGATTATTCTAATGAAGAAATTAATGAAATTATGGGAAAAGTTCTCCAATTTCTAAATTTAGTTAGTCCTAATGAAAAAGTTGAGGTTGTAAAAGAAGATGTTGATGATAATAAAATTATCGAATGTGCCTTAGAATCAAAAGCAGAATATATTCTTTCTTATGATAAGCATTTATTGAATCTAAAAGAATATTTTGGAATAAAGATAATTAAACCTGAAGAAGCTTTTAAAATTCTTGAATAATAAAAGAATATAAAGGAAAAGAGTTAAAAACTAATTTTATTTTTCTAAACCATGAACCCAAAACAAATCGAAAATTCAATCAAAGCAGGAAAAATTGCCGAACTTGTGAGACAATACGCAAAAACAATCATAAAAAAAGATATGCCTTTGCTGGAAATCGCAGAACAAATTGAAAAAAAGATTGTTGAACTGGGAGCAAAGCCAGCATTTCCCACAAATCTTTCAATAAACGAAGTAGCTGCACATTACACTCCTTCTTATAATGATGAAACTCTTAGTCATGGATTATTAAAAATTGATTTTGGAGTTCAGATTAACGGTTGGATTGCTGATAATGCATTTTCAATTGACTTAGAAAATTCAGAAGAAAACAAAAAATTAATTAAAGCAAGCGAGGAGGCATTGAGTAACGCTTGCTCTTTGATAAAACAAGGAAAAACAACATCAGAAATAGGAAAAGAAATTCAAAAAACAATAGAGAAACATGAGTTTTCTCCGATAGTAAACCTGTCAGGACATTCTATGCAGGAATATGATTTGCATTCAGGAATTACTATTCCAAACATTGATGATAAAAGCAACATAAAAATAGAATATGGGTTGTATGCAATAGAACCTTTTGCAACTTCTGGAAACGGAAAAATTTATGACGGAAAACCATCAGGAATTTATATAATCAATCAAGTAAAAAATACAAGAAGTCCTTTATCAAGAGAAATTTTAGATTTCATAGCAGAAGAATACAAAACACTTCCATTTTGCTCGCGATGGATTATCAAGAAATTCGGAACAAAATCTCTTCTCGCTTTAAAAGAATTAGAAAATAATAACATAATAACTCAATACGAGCAATTAATTGAAATTTCAAAAAAGCCAGTTGCACAATCTGAACATACAATATTGATAACAAAGGATAAAATAATTGTTACAACAATTTAATTACTAAACTTTCCAACAAATTCCGGATATTCACTAAATATTTTTTCAGGATTATCATCTTTTCTTAAATCATTATATTTCCTATCAAATTCAGGGTTATTAATTTGCTTTGAATCAGAAGGAAAATTAACAACAATGGTGTATAACTTATAATTTCTTTCATCTCTTGTTTTTAAAACATGTTTAAAAAGAGCTATTGGGTTTGAACCAGTTATCTCTGAATCTGAAAGTTGATAGAATTCTAAATAATCTAACGATTCAATAGGTTTTGTTTGTTTGTTTATCATTTTACAATAATTTGATTATCAAAGTAATATTTTTATAAGTTATCTAATTCGTCCATAAATTTTTTATAGCATTCTGGACAATAACCATGAGATAATCTTCTGTTATCTCTTACAATTGTATATCTTTTATAAATTTCAGGGAATTCGTTTTCAAGTTCATCTTCAGTTTTCCAAATAAATTCATCTAATTTAATTCTTTTACAATCAAGTATGCAACATATAGTCATAATTTCTAATTCTTGTTTCATATTTTAGTAAGATATCTAAAGTATATAAACTCTCTTATTTGTTACTACTTAGAAGTTAAGTTTAGTTCTCAATCAATCCTTAGTGTTATTATTCAGTGGGAAGTTTATAAAAGAACTTGAGGTGTCAATCAATTCTGAGTGTAATTCAGTGGGAAAATCTAAGAAAATCTAGGTTGTCAAATCAGCCGTGAGCGTTATTCAGTGGGAAAATATAAGAAAACCGGAGGTTGTCTTATTGCGCATAGTTCGGTGACTCTATTCCGGACTTGGCATTTTTCAGATAATTTTCCTCAACCTTTTTGTAAATCTTGATTGTGCTGTCACTTATGCTTGGCTTGACTTTATTTAATGCTTCTATAAAATGTTTTTTCTTGACTTCTGTTGAACCAAGATCTTCTCTTAAAGCTAATAATGCTGCTTCTCTAACAAATGCTTCTATATCTGCTCCAGTATAACCTTCTGTTTTTTTTGCAAACTCTTCTAAAAGAACATCTTTTGCTAATGGCATTTTTTTTGTATGTATTTTCAAAGTTTGTAATCTTCCAGTTTCTTCTGGTGCATTAACTAAAAGTATCTTGTCAAATCTTCCAGGCCTTAACAATGCAGAATCAAGCATATCCGGACGATTTGTAGCTCCAATAACAATAACATCTTTCAAATCTTCCAAACCATCCATCTCAGCTAACATTTGATTTAAAACTCTTTCAGTAACTCTTGAACCGCCAGCATCAGACATTCCTCTCTTACCAGCCAAAGAATCAATTTCATCAAAAAAGATTACACAAGGTGCAACTTGTCGCGCTCTTTCAAAAATTTTTCTCATTCCTTCTTCACTTTTACCAACCCACATGCTTAACAAAGAAGGCCCTTTAACTTGTATAAAATTTGATTCTGATTCTTTTGCAACTGCTTTTGCAATTAATGTTTTTCCTGTTCCAGGAGGCCCGTAAAGTAAGATTCCTCTTGAAGGGCGTATTCCCAATCGGATAAAACTTTCAGCATATTTAAGAGGCCATTCAACAGCTTCTTTTAATTCCTGTTTTACAGAATCTAAACCACCAATATCTTCCCAACCAATATTTGGGGTTTCAACTAAAACTTCCCTCATTGCAGAAGGTCTTACAATTTTTAATGCTTCTTGAAAATCTTCTTGGTAAACAATAAGTTTTTCTAAAATTTCTTTTGGAATTTGTTCTCCTTCTTCAAGTTTTATTTTTGGAAGAAATTTTCTTAAAACATTCATTGCAGCTTCTTTTGTAAGTGCTTCTAAATCTGCTCCAACAAAACCATGTGTAACACTTGCAAGTTCAATAAGATTTACATTTTTTGCCAAAGGCATTGCTCTGGTATGAATTTTCAATATTTGCAATCTTCCGTTTTTGTCAGGAACATTAATCACAACTTCTCGATCAAATCTCCCGGGTCTTCTTAATGCGGGGTCGATTGCGTTTGGACGATTTGTTGCTCCAATAACAATAACTTTCCCCCTTGATTTCAAACCATCCATCATAGTAAGAATTTGTGAAACAACTCTTCTTTCAACTTCTCCTACTGCCTCTTCTCTTTTAGAAGCGATTGAATCTAATTCATCTATAAAAATTATTGCCGGAGCTGTCTTTTCTGCTTCATCAAAAACATCCCTGATTTTCTTTTCTGATTCTCCATAAAATTTGGACATTATTTCTGGCCCATTAAGTAAAATAAAATTTGCTTCTGATTCATTTGCAACTGCTTTTGCCAAAAGTGTTTTTCCTGTTCCAGGAGGCCCGTGGAGCAAAACTCCTTTTGGTGGTTCTATCCCCAATTTTTCAAAAATTTCAGGATGTTTTAATGGAAGTTCAACCATTTCTCTTATTTTTTTTACTTCTTCTATCAGTCCTCCAATATCTTCATAAGTTATTTCTGGAATTTTTTCATCAGAAACTTCAACTGCTTTAGAACTTAAAGTTAATTGAGTATTTTCAGTTATTATCACAGGTTGATTTGGAGAAGTGGAAACAACAAGGAATTTTATTTGTGTAACTCCTCCGCCTAATTGTCCTCCAAAACCCATACCATTAAAAATTTCGTTTAAATCACCAAATAAATCTCCAAATTCATCAGACATAATATCTCTTCTTCTCTGAACTCCTCCAAGAACAATAATATCTCCTTTAAGAATAGCTCTTCCCAAAAGTCCTTTTTTCAAACCCTCTGCATCTCCTTCAACTCTTATTCCTTTTTGTGCAGGAGCAATAACAACTTTTTTTGCTTCTTTAAATTCGGGTTTAGAGATAGTAACTAAATCTCCTATTCCCACTTTAGAATTTCTTCTAAGTATACCATCAATCCTTATTATTCCTTCTCCAACATCAGCAGGATAAGCTCTGTCAACAATCGCAACTGTTTCTCTGTTTCCTTTGATTAAAATAATGTCTCCTCTTCTCACCCCTATCTCTCTCATAATCTCTGCGTCTATTCTTGCTATTCCTTTGTAAGCATCATCCTGCAATGCCTCAACAACTTTCAACTGAATTTTGTTTTTTTCGTTTGCCATAAAATTTTGTTTTTTATTTAAATTTTATTGAATTTTTTTTTCTTTGATTATATTTAATTTATTTTCTTTTGGAGCAATATTTCCAAAATTTAAAGATAATTTACCCATTTCTTCAAAGCATAATTTAACCATGTCATCCATTACTTTTTCTTGTTCTTGCATAAATGAAACAATTTCTTTTGGTATTGAAACAGCATAACTATTTCCTACCAATCTCATCTTGACTGTAAATTGCTTATTCCTCAGATTTATAAATTTATTGTATTCCTGTTCATCAAAAGGATGAAGAATCACTAATTTACACTTAGGACAAATAACTGCTCTTAACAAAAATCCATTTTTGACTATTTTCGCCTTTTGCATTTTTGAATTGCATTTCTTGCATAAAATAGTGTTGTCAAAAATATCCATAGTATTATTTATTTTATTTATTGTTTTTTAATTTTTATTTATTTGTTTATCTGTGTTGTTTTTAATTATTGTTTGTTAATTGATTATCTTGTTTGTTAATTTTATTGAATATAAAGCCGGTCGCCCATTCGAGGCGAAACCGGCGGGAAAGGAGGTGAGTGTATACTCATTGTATATACAGAGAAAGATATACTATTTAAATATTTCGGTGCTCAAAAATAGTTTGAAAAAAATTCAAAAAAGAATTAATCTTAAAAACAACATTTACATTTTTTATAGATGAAAAAAGGGAAGGTGAACTTCATAATTTCTTTGTTAATCGGAATAATTTTATTTATTATAACTCTTCGCTATTTTGGGTTAGAATCAATAAAGATTATTTATCATAATATAAACCCGTTATATTTTATTATTTATTTTATCATAAGTTGTTTTGTTTTTATTGTTAGCAGTTGGAGGGTTCAATCAGTTCTAAGAGCATATAGAAAAAAAATAGGACTATGGAAATTAATAAAACAAAACATTGCAGGGTTTGCAGTTGCTTATGTAACTCCTTGTGTTCGGCTAGGCGGGGAACCAATTAAAGCATATATGATGAAAAAAGAATCAGGAGTTGATTTAAAAACAGGAAGCTCTGTTATGATTCTTGATAAATTTATAGAGATAGTAGGGACAATACTTTTTGGTTTGTTAGGATTAGCAGTTTTATTTTTAATGCCCAATATCCCAAATGAAGCTAAAATAACTTTGATTGGAGTAACTATTGTTGGTTCTATAATATTATACTGGGTATATTACAGGACAATAAAAAAACAGGGTTCTTTTTCTACTCTTTTTATACTCTTAAAAATTTACAAATTAACCAAGTCCAACAATTTTTTAAAAAGCATAGAAGATGTTGAGGCAAAAATGCACAAATTTTTTATGTTTAATAAAAAAGAATTTCTTATTAGTTTAAGTTTTTATATGCTTTACATGGTTGTAAACATAATTGAATTTAAGTTTTTATTTTTGAGCTTTGGTGTTAATTTATCTGTTAGTGAAATAATTATAACAATTGTTGTTTTGGGAATAGTTAATTTCATTCCTACTCCTGCGGCATTAGGATTTTTTGAAGCAAGCCAGTCAGGGTTATTTAGTTTATTAAAAGATTCTGCAGGAGTTGGATTAGCATTCAGTTTGATTGTAAGATTAAGAAATGTCTTTTTCACAATTATTGGGTTTTCTATAATTTCCCATTTCAGCGCAGAACAGATAATCAACAAAGAAGATAAAACCTGTTCAAACCGAAAACTTAAAAACTCTTGATAATTATTTCTTAAATGAAGTTAAAAGAGGGTTTCAAAAAATTTTGGCATTTATTCTGGATTGATGAAAGTTTTAAGGGATGGATTTTTGCGTTTGTAATTTTATTTGTTTTTGCAGAATTTGTTTTTTTTCCTGTTCTTAATGCTTTAACAGGAACCAAAATGCCATTAGCAATTGTAGAATCATGTTCTATGTATCACAAACCAATTATCCCTTTAGTATATGGTTTTGATAATTGGTTTGAATCTCACAAAGAAAAATATTCTGAATTAAAAATTGAAAAAGAGGACTTTAAAGAATTTTCTCTTAAAAACGGATTTAACAAAGGAGATATTCTTTTTTCAATAAAAGCAACTCCAGATAAACTTAAAATTGGTGATGTGATAATGTTCCAGACAACAAAAGACAATCCGTTAATTCACAGAATAATAAAAATAAGAAAAGAAGGAGATGAATATCTTTTTACTACAATAGGCGACAACAATCAGTATAGTTTTACTTCAACAAATAACCCCTATTGGATAGACGAAATTAATATAAAAGAAAACCAGCTTGTAGGAAAAGCAGTATTCAGAATAGCTCCTTATGTTGGATGGACAAAATTAATATTTTTTGAACCATTCAGAGCAAAAGAAGAAAGAGGATTATGCGAGGAAAATTAAATTGGTAAGAAGTGAATATTTAAAAAGAGAGGAAATAAAAAGATAAAATGGAATTTTGTCCGAAGTGCGGTTCAGTATTAATGCAAAAGAAAAAGAATGATGGATGTGCTAGATGTGGTTATTCTGCTAAAGGAAAAACAAAACTAAAAATATCCGAAAAAACAAATGTCGATGGAAAAAAAGAAATCGCAGTAGTAAAACAATCAGATACAGAAGTTCTTCCGGAAATATCCGCAGCATGCAAAAAATGCGGGCACAACAAGGCATTATTCTGGACAGTTCAAACACGTTCAGGAGATGAAGCAGAAACCAAGTTCTTCAAGTGTGTTAAGTGTTCTTATACTTGGAGAGAATATAGATAAGACAAATCAAAGTATCATCATAAAAAGATTTTTAAAGTTAAAAATTATATTATAATTAATAACTGTCCTGGGTTACTTTGTAATGCCAGGACGCCTATTTAATTTCTCTAAAATAAATCTTATGTTTTTTGATAAATTGCAGGTTTTTCTTAAACGGGATGAAGAACCTCCTCTAAAAAATATATTCTCAACTTTCTTTCCTAATCTCTTAACAGTACGAACTACTGGCTTAAAATCTTCATCACCAGAAATCAAAATTGCAACTCTCTCTTTTCCCATAAGGATAAATAGAAGAAGTTATTATAAATTTTATTGCCTTATTTAAAAAGATTTGAAAATATAACCTTGCATATATTCTCCCATAACAAACATCATT